>Ga0207709_10000094_pt1 | contig 137959 bp, 133 predicted proteins | sample KBSM34metaG_FD_184397 | JGI IMG/M metagenome (GOLD analysis project Ga0207709, IMG submission 184397) | Miscanthus rhizosphere microbial communities from Kellogg Biological Station, Michigan, USA - KBS M3-4 metaG (SPAdes) (version 2) | ecosystem: Host-associated > Plants > Roots > Rhizosphere... | reverse complement strand
ATCGCGGGGTTCGGGACGACCGCGCTCTATGCCGGCAGCTGGAGCGAATGGAGCAACACGCCGGGGCTGCCGACCCGGCAAGGCGCAGAACCATGATGCACACCCTGCACACCCGACTTCGACGCATGTCCTCCGGCCTCGCACTGACCGCCGCCGCGCTGTTCGCGGCCGCAATCCTTCCCGCACAGGCCCAGCAACAGCACGCGCATGTGCACGGCCAGCTCAAGCTCGACGTGGCCATCGACGGGCCCACCATCGTGATCGCCATGGAATCGCCACTCGACAACATCGTCGGCTTCGAGCGCGCGCCCAAGACCGACGCCGAAAAGAAGACCGTCGAAGCCGCCATCGCCCAGCTGCGCGCGGCCGACAAGCTCTTCACCATCGACCCCGCCGCCAACTGCAAGCTCGGCCCCGTCGACCTGCGCTCCGGCGCGCTCGGCCTGGGCAACCCCGACCCCGCCGAATCGGGCGGGCACGCGGACCTCGACGCCTCTTTCTCCTTCAACTGCACCCAGGCCGCCGCCGCGAAGTTCATCGACCTGAACCTGTTCTCGGCGTTCAAGGGCGCACGCCAGATCGACGTGCAGATCGCCAGCGCGCAAGGCCAGTTCAAGCGCCAGCTGAAGCGCCCGAGCGGCGCGCAGGCGGCGCAGCCTTCCCGCCTGACGCTGGGCAAGTGACAGCGTGAGCACCCTCCCGCAGGCCGAGACCACGCACTTGCGCGTCGTGCTCGCCGCCGAAGCCCTGCGCTTCACCTGGCCCGGCGTGAAGACACCCTGCATCGACATCGAGGCCCTGCGCATCACGGCGGGCGAGTCCGTGTTCCTGCACGGCCCGAGCGGCTGCGGCAAGAGCACGCTGCTGTCGCTGCTGGCCGGCGTGCTGGTGGCCGACGAAGGCCGCGTCACGCTGCTGGGCCACGACTGGGCCAAGCTCTCGGGCACGCAGCGCGACCGCGCCCGCGTGGCGCACGTGGGCTACATCTTCCAGCAGTTCAACCTGTTGCCTTACCTGAGCGTGCTCGACAACGTGCTGCTGCCCTGCCGCTTCTCGGCACGGCGCGAGGCGCAGGCCGCACGCAACGGCAGCTCGCGCGACGAAGCCGAGCACCTGCTCGACCAGATGGGCCTGGACCGCGCGCTGTGGAAGCGCCAGGCGCTGCAGCTGTCCGTGGGCCAGCAGCAGCGCGTGGCCGCGGCGCGCGCGCTCATCGGCCAGCCCGAGGTCGTGATCGCCGACGAGCCCACCTCCGCGCTCGACGAAGACCGGCGCGAAGCCTTTCTCGACGTGCTGCTCACGGCCTGCGCCGTGAACCACAGCGCGCTCGTGTTCGTGAGCCACGACCAGCGCATCGCGCCACGCTTTGCGCGGCACGTGCTGCTGCCGGAGATCAACCGTGCGGCATCGAGCGCGATGGCGGTGGACGCATGAGAGCTCTTTTCTCGATCGCATGGCGCAGCGCCTGGAACCGCCGCTTCACGCTCGCGCTGACGGTGTTCTCGATCGCGCTGTCGACCTTCCTGCTGCTGGGCGTCGAGCGCATCCGCACCGAGCTGCGCGAGAACTTCGCCTCGTCGGTCTCGGGCACCGACCTCATCGTGGGCGCTCGCACCGGCTCCACGCAGCTCCTGCTGTATTCGGTGTTCCGCATCGGCGCGGCCACCAACAACATCTCGTGGAAGAGCGTGCAGGCGCTGCAGGCGCACCCCGGTGTCGACTGGGTGGTGCCGCTGTCGCTGGGCGACTCGCACCGCGGCTTCTCGGTGCTGGCGACCATGCCCGAGTACTTCTCGCACTTCCGCTACGGCGACCGGCAGACGTTGAAGCTGCGCGAGGGCAAGCCCTTCGACGCGCTGTTCGATGCCGTGGTCGGCGCCGAGGTGGCCGACAAGCTGGGCTACCACGTGGGCCAGAAGATCACCCTGGCGCACGGCAGCGGCGAACTCAACGTGGCCGAGCATGCCGACAAGCCCTTCACCGTGGTGGGCGTGCTCGCGCGCACCGGCACGCCGGTCGACCGCACGGTGCACATCGGCCTGGCGGCGATGGAAGCCATCCACCTCGAATGGGTGGGCGGCGCGCCGATGCCGGGCGTGAAGATTCCGGCCGAGCAGGTGCGCAAGTTCGACCTCACGCCCAAGAACGTGACGGCCGCACTGGTGGGCCTGAAGAACCGCGCCGCCGTATTCGGCGTGCAGCGCTGGATCTCCACCTACACCGGCGAACCGCTGATGGCCATCCTGCCCGGCGTGGCACTCGACGAGCTGTGGAGCGTGATCGGCATCGGCGAGAACGCGCTGCTGCTGATGTCGGCCCTGGTCGCGCTCGTGAGCCTCGCGGGGCTGGTGTCGGTGGTGATGGCGGGACTGAACGAACGCCGCCGCGAGCTCGCCGTGCTGCGCGCCGTGGGCGCGGGCCTGCGCCATGTGCTGGCGCTGCTGGCGCTCGAAGGCGCGCTGGTCACCGTGCTGGGCGTGCTGCTGGGCGTGACGATGGCGGTGCTTGGCATCGCCCTGCTCTCGCCATGGCTGCAGGCGCAGTTCGGGCTGACGCTGAGCCTGTCCGAACCTACACTGAACGAATGGCTGCTGACGGCGAGCCTGCTGGTCGCCGGCTGGCTCGCGAGCCTGCTGCCCGGCATCCGGGCCTACCGCCTGTCGCTGGCCGACGGCCTTTCTCCGAGAATCTGACCATGACGAAGACCTCCACACCCCGCGTGCTCACCGCCCTGTCGATGCTGCTGGCCGGCGCCGGCCTCGCAGCCGCCGCCTGGGCCGCCGAGCCCGCACCGAAGGACACCACCGCGACCAACCCGCTGGGCGGCAAGCCGGCAGCAGCCGCGCCCCAGGCCGCGGCGGGCCAGCCGCGCCAGATCAGCTGGGAAGAGCTGGTGCCCAAGGACTGGGACCCGGCCAAGGCCTTCAAGGGCATCGACCTGAGCACGCTCGACGATGGCGACCCACGCGCCAACGAGCTGCTCATGAAGATGCAGGAGGTGTCGAACAACGCGCCCACCAACCCCGCGCTCAACGGCGTGGAAGTGAAGATCCCCGGCTTCATCGTGCCGCTCGAAGAGGCCAAGGGCGAGGTCACCGAGTTCCTGCTCGTGCCCTACTTCGGCGCCTGCATCCACACGCCGCCGCCGCCGGCCAACCAGATCCTGCACGTCATTCCGCAAAAGGGCGCCAAGTTCCGCGCCATGGACACCGTGTGGGTCACCGGCAAGCTGCAGACGCTGCGCAACGACTCGATGATGGGCGTGAGCGGGTACCACGTGAAGGCCAGCAGCGTCACCAAGTATTCGGGCGGCGCCAAGTAACGACAGAGGTTCTTCCCCGGGCGACAGCCACGTCACCCGGTGGTCTCGTGGTCCTGCGCCGACAGCACAGGCGGCGCACCGCCGACACAGACCGTTGCATCCGGGGCGCAGGCTGTGTCATCGCCTGCTCTGGCCCGCCGTTGAAGGAGTTCCGGGCACCCTGCCGGCGTCTTCAGGACATGCCAGATGACAACCTCTCCCCACCGCCCCCTCCTTCAGCGGCGCCTCATGGCTTCGCTGTGCGTCGCAGCGTTGTTCGTTGCAGGCTGCGACAAGCCCGCACCACCACCTCCCGCCGCTGAAGCACCGGCCACCCAGGCACCAGCGCCCGTCGCCGCGCCGGTGCCGGCTGCCTACACGCCGCCTTCGGCCGAGCAGCTCTACCAGCTGGTCGCACCGATTGCGCTGTACCCCGACAAGCTCGTCGCGCAGATCCTGGCCGGAGCCACCTACCCCGATCAGATCACCGCGGCCCACGGCTGGTTGCAGCAGAACCCCACGCTCAAGGCCGGCCCGCTCGCCGATGCCGCCAACCAGCAGCCGTGGGACCCGAGCGTGAAGTCGCTCACCGCGTTCCGGCCCGTGATGGACCAGATGGCCGGCAACATCGCGTGGACCACCTCGCTGGGCAAGGCCTACTACAACGACCCGGCCGACGTGATGAACGCGATCCAGGTGATGCGCCAGCGCGCGTCGAAGGCCGGCCGCCTCAAGAACAACGACAAGCTGCGCGTGGCGCGCGCCGCAACGCCGCCCAACTACACGCCCGCGCCCGACATGCAGCCGATGTACGCGGGCCCCCTGGTGATCGAGCCGCCCGAGGAACTCATCACCATCGAGCCCGTGCAGGCCGACGTGGTGTACGTGCCGCGCTACGACCCGCAGGTGGTGTACGACATGCCCGTGGCCGTCTACCCCGGCTATGCCTATGCACCGCCGCCGGTGGTGGTCGAGCCCGGCTACAGCCGCGGCCAGGTGGCCGCGGTGGGCGCGCTGGCCTTCGGCAGCGGCGTGATCGTCGGCTCGGCGCTGGAGCGCCACGGCTGGGGCTGGAACGCCTGGAACATGAACTGGGGCGCGCCGCGCTGGCGCGACCGCGCGGCACCACCGCCCCCGGCCTACCGGCCAGCAGTGGTCTACAACAACAGCACGTATGTCTCGCGCTCGACCACGGTGGTCAACAACGTGCGCAACGTCTACAACAACAACTACGCAGGCGATCGCAGCGGCCCGCCGACCGGTGCGGCGACATGGCAAGCGGCGCAGCAGCAGGAGCAGCTGCAACAACAGGCGCGTGCCCAGCAGCAGCAGCAGCAGCAACAAGCGCTGATGCAACAGCAGGCAGCGCAGAACCAATTGCGCGAGCAACAGCAGGCCCAACAGGAACAAGCTCGACGCCAGCAACAGGTGCAGCAGGAACAGGCCTTGCGCCAGCGCCAGGACCAGCAGGAGCAGGCCCGTCGACAGCAGATGCAGCAGCAACAAGCGGCGCAGAACCAGCAGCGTCAACAACAGGCGCAGCAGGAGCAGGCACGGCGTCAGCAGCAGATGCAGCAGGACCAGGCCCTGCGCCAACGCCAGGATCAACAGGAGCAGGCACGACGCCAACAGCAAGCGCAACAGGAACAAGCCCTGCGTCAGCGGCAAGACCCGCAGGAGCAAGCCCGTCGACAGCAGATGCAGCAACAGCAGGCCGCGCAGGACCAGCAACGCCAACAACAGGTGCAGCAGGAACAGGCACGGCGTCAGCAGCAAGCGCAACAAGAGCAGGCACTGCGTCAACCCCAGGACCCGCAGGACCAAGCCCGTCGCCAGCAGATGCAGCAGCAACAACAGCAGCAGGCCCAGCAGGAGCAGGCGCGTCGCCAGCAGCAGGCGCAGCAACAGGAACAGGCATTGCGCCAACAACGCCAGGACCAGCAGGAGCAGGGCCGCCGCCAACAGATGCAGCAGCAACAGGCGCAACAGGAACAGCTACGTCGCCAGCAGGAACAGCAGCAGGCCCAGGCCGCCCAGCAACAGCAACGGCAGGCGCAGCAGGAACAGGCCCGGCGCGCGCAGCAGATGCAGCAACAGGCTCAACAGGAGCAGGCCCGTCGCCAGCAGCAGTTGCAACAGCAACAACAGGCACAGGCGCAAGCCGCGCAACAGCAACGCCAGGCCCAGATGGAACAGGCGCGCCAGATGCAGATGCAACAGCAGCAGGCCGCCCAGGCCCAGCAACGCCAGCAACAGGAGCAGATGCAGCGCCAGCAGATGCAGCAACAACAGCAGGCCGCGCAGAACCAGGCCCGCCAGCAGCACCAACAGGAACAGATGCAACGCCAGCAGGCGCAACAGCAGCAAGCCCAGGCTCAGGCCGCCGCGGCGGCGGCTGCCGCCCATCGCCGCCGCCCGGGCGATCCCAACGCACCGCAGTGAACCCGCGGCCCCTGCCGCGGGCGCACTGCGCGCTACAAGCTCAGTTCTTGCCGATCTCGGTCAGCAGCCGCGTCACGAGGTACAGGCGCGGCACGATCGAGTCGACCTCGATGTACTCGTCGCGCGCGTGGTAGCCGAAGCCCGCGAGGCCGAAGCTCTCGACCACCGTGGCCTTGCCCGAGCGGCCCGCGAAGCCCGCGTCGGTGCCGCCGCCGGTCATCGGCGTCAGCGCCAGTTCGCGGTCGAGCTCCTTGTAGATCGCCTGTGCCTTCTCGGCCAGCGCGCGGCCCTTGGCGCCCGCGACGAAGGCCGGGCGGCCCACCTCGACCTTCACCGTGGTCTCGGTGTCGGGAATCAGCTTGCCGCTGGCGATCTTGGCCTGCAGCGCCTCGGTGAGCTTCTTCTCGGCGCCGGGCTGCGTGATGCGGATGTCGCCCAGCGCCTGCGCCTTTTCGGTGATCTGGTTGATCGGGCCGGTGGCGCGCGCCACGGTCCAGTTCAGCGTCACGCCAGGGATGTCCTTGGCGAGGTCCTTGGTCTGCAGCATCTGGTACGACAGTTCGTACAGCGCATTGCGGCCCAGCTCGGGCGCTGCGCCGGCGTGCGCCGCGCGGCCCTTCACCTCGAGCGTGGCCTGCGCGATGCCGGCCGCGCCGAGCAGCAGCGACTCGCCCTTGGCCACCGCCTTGGCAGCCGTCGGCTCGAAGGACAGCACGGTGTCGTGCAGGTCGGCCGTGGTCGCGATGAGTTCGCCCGAGCCCACCGAGCCCACCTCTTCGTCGGGATTCACGAGCACGGTGAGCGTGTCGTAGTCGCGCCAGCCCGCGTCGGCCAGGATCTTGAGCGACGCCATCATCACCGCGAGGCCGCCCTTGTCATCGGCGATGCCGGGGCCGTAGATGCGATTGCCGTCCACCTTGTAGGGCTGGCTGTTCAGGATGCCCGGCGCGTACACCGTGTCCATGTGGCCTTGCAGCATGATCTTGCGCTTGCCCGTGCCCTTGATCGTGCCGATGACGATGTCGGCGCCCGCGCCGGCCGAGGCCTTGCGGCGCTCCGTCTTGAAGCCGGCCGCCTTCAGGCGCCCTTCGATCACGTCGGCCATCTTCATCAGGCCCTCGACGTTCAGGCTGCCCGATTCGATCGACACCATCTCCTTCAGGTTGTCGATGACGGCGGGCTGCGCCTTCTCGGCAGCGGCGAGCAGCTTCGCATCGGGCGCCGCCTGCGCGGTGGCCACGGCGCCGAGCGCCAGGCCGCAGGCCAGGGCGACGGAGCGCAGGGAGAAGAAAGACGAGGTACGCATGGTCATGAGAGTCTCTTTTCCTGGAGTGATTGGCGGGCGCCAGCATAGCGACATGGCGAGCGAAGCGGCGCAAATCGGCGACAGCGGCCGGGCGGCGGTTTACAGTGCGCCGCATCCTTCCACACGCCGCCTGTCCAAGACCATGAGCCTCGCGAACGACGCCAGATTCTGGGACCGCACCTCACGCCGCTACGCGAAGAGCGCCATCGCGGACGAGGCCGGCTACGCGCGCACGCTCGAGCGGACCCGCGCCCTGTTCAAGCCTGACGCGCGCGTGCTCGAGCTGGGCTGCGGCACCGGCACGACGGCCCTGCGCCTCGCGGGCCACGTTCGCGCGTATTTGGCGACGGACATCGCCGACGGCATGATCGCCATCGCCGAAGACAAACACGCCGCCGCCCCGATCCCCGGCCTGGCGTTCCGCGTGGCGACCGCCGAGACGCTGGCACCGGGCGAAGACCCCTTCGACGCCGTGCTGGGCTTCAACTACCTCCACCTGGTGCGTGACCTGCCCGGCACGCTGCGCCGCATCCACGCCCTGCTCGCACCGCAGGGCCTGTTCGTCTCCAAGACGCCCTGTCTCGGCGACATGACCCCGCTGCTGCGGCTGGCCTTGCTGCCCGCGATGCGCGCGATCGGTCTGGCGCCGCATGCCGGCGTGTTCCGGGCGGCGGAACTCGGGGCGCATCTGCAGGCGGCCGGCTTCGAGGTGCTTGCCAGCGAGAACCACGCGACGAAGGGTGGCGAGAACCGCCCCTTCATCGTGGCGCGCAAGCGGTGACCTGCACTTCGGCGCAGGGCGCCGCCCTGCCCCGATCCGCTACCATCCGAGCCGCGGTGCAAGCCGCGCCCGGGCCCGCGGGAAGGGTTGAACCCACTTGCCTTCTTCATGACGATCCACAGCCTTTTGTGCAGCCGGATTTGCGGGTCATCGGCGCCTGATGCACGGAGGTTTCCATGAAGCGCATTCCCGTCCGGCCCGACATCGGCCACCTGAAGAAGCAAGCCAAGGAACTGCTTGCCCTCTACCGAAGCAACGACCCCGAGGCCTTTCACCGGTTTCGCAGCGCCTTGCCGGCTGCGGCGGGCAAGACCGACGGCGCCCTGGCCGCCCACGCGTTGCGCCTGCACGATGCCCAGTCGTGCGTGGCGCGCGAATACGGCTTCGCCTCGTGGGCCGATCTGCAGGGCTTTGTCCTGGCCCGCAGGGCGCAGGCCGATGACCCGGCCCAAGCGGTGCTCCATTGGCTGCGCCTCGTGTACGCGGGCGACATCGCCGGCGGCACAAACCGCGCCAGGCCCGCGGCGGCCTTGCGCATGCGCGACGAGAACCCTGCCCTCGCGGCGGGTGGCGACCCGTGGGTGGCCTGCGCCATCGGCGACGAAGCCGCGCTGCGCCACGCCACCGCGCAAGACCCGGCATGGGTCCATCGCGCGGGCGGCCCACTGCACCTGCCACCGCTCGTCGCCGTCACGCATTCCGGCCTGATGCGACTGCCGGGCCATCGCGAACGTCTGCACGCGTGCGCGAAGTTCCTGCTCGACGCAGGTGCGTCCCCCGATCAATCGGCAGGCAACCGCTGGCCTCCCGCGTCGCTCGAAGCGCCGGCCGACACCGAGCGGCTGTCCGCGCTGTACGGCGCGGCCGGCCAGAACCACGACCCTGAACTGACGAAGCTGCTGCTCGACGCCGGGGCCGACCCGAACGACGGCGAGTCGCTGTACCACTCGCTCGACCAGCCCGCCTGCACGAAGCTGCTGCTGGAAGCCGGCGCGCGCGTGACGGGTTCCAACGCGCTGTACCGGGTGCTCGACCTGGACGATGTCCAGACGCTGCGCCTCCTGCTCGCACACGGCGGCGACGCGAACGAGCCGCCGCAGGGCCCGCCCATCTCGGACTGGGGTTCGCCGCTGCTGTGGGCCCTTCGCCGCCGCCGTTCACCGGCGCACATCGAGGCCTTGCTGGCCGCCGGCGCGCACCCGAACGTGTTCACGCAACACGGCACACCCGCCTACACCGTCGCCCTGCGCTTCGGGCTGACCGAGGTCGCGCAGCTGCTGAAGGCCGCAAGCGGCGACCCGACGCCGCTCGCCACCAGCGAAGCCTTCATCGCCGCCTGCGCGCGCGGCGACGAAGCCACGGCGCGAGCGCTGCAGACGCGGCACCCTGGCCTCATCGGCTCGCTCGACCCCACGCAGCTTCGCCTGCTGCCCGAGCTCGCCGCCCAAGGCTGCAGCGATGCGGTGAAGGCGATGGTCACGCTCGGCTGGCCCCTCGAAGTCCGTGGCGGCGACTGGGACGCCTCGGCGCTCAACCACGCCGTGTTCTGCGGCGATGCGACGCTCACCCGGTTCCTGCTCGCACACGGTGCCGACTGGCAGGCGCCGCACGGCTTCGGCGACAACGCCTGCGGCTCCTTGTCGTGGGCCTCGCTCAACGAGCCCGTCGAAGGCGGCGACTGGGTCGGCTGCGCGCAGGCCCTGGTGGCCCACGGCATGCCTCCTGCGCGGCCCGACTCGCAGGACGCGGACGGCGTGCTCCTCGGTGCGCGGCGCAGCGTGTTCTCGGACGAAGTCACGGACTTCCTGCTGGGCGCATCGATGGCGTGAAGCGGGACGGGGCCGCGCGCTCAGCGCACCACCATCGCCCCGAACACCACGATCAACAAGGCCAGGTAGACCTTGGCGTGGATGCGGTCCGGAATGCGCCCGATCCACAGCGCGGCGATGCGGATGCCGATCCACGAACCCACCACGAGCGCCGCCGCCGCGCGCACGTCGACATACCCGACGTGCCATGGCCCGAACACCGGCGTCGAGGTGGCGGACAGGGCCACGTAGGTGGCCGTGCCCGCCAGCGCGACCGGCAGCGACAGCGGGTTGGCCATGGCCGTCGCGCGGCTCATCTCGATGCCGCGACGGCGCATGAGCGGCACCGTCATCACGCTGCCGCCGACGCCGAGGAAGGCGGCAATCCAGCCGATCGCCAGGCCCGACAGCGTCGTGGCCGTGAGAGAGGGCGCCGCCCGGCTCACCACGGTCGGCGAAAGAAAGCCGGGCCGCAGCCAGCAGTCCACGATGGTCAGCGCGAGGTACGCCACAAACGCCCAGCGCAGCCATTCCCCGTGGACCGCGGTGGCGGCCAGCGCACCCAGCACCGCACCGGCACCGATGACGCCCAGCAGCGGCCTGATCTGCGACCAGTCCAGCGTCCCTGCGCGCTGATGGCGCCACGTGGCCAGCAGCGCGCCGAAGACCATCACGCAGGTGGACGTGGCCACCGCGATCTGCATGGCCGACTGCCCGACGGCGCTGTCGGCTGCGTTCAGCTGGGACAGCAGCTGGTAGAGCAACGGGACCACGACGAATCCGCCGCCGAAACCGAACAGCACGGTGGTGACGCCCGTCAGGCATCCGCACACCACCAACATCACATACAACGACACAAGGCACTCCATCGACACGGAAAGAAGCCTCGAGGCTAGAGTCCGAGGGACTGGCGCGCTTGCGACGTTCGGTCAACAATATTTGCGTTCCGGCCAACCCATGAATCCGCTGCCGTGCGCAACCAGCCTCTCGACACCCTCGACCCCACGCCCCGCGCCGTGCTGGCCATCGGCACCGACTACGCGCCGGGCACCCTGCTCGAAATGCACAGCCACCGCCGCGCCCAGTTTCTCTACGGCGCGACCGGGCTGATGGAGGTGGGCACGGATGACGGCGCCTGGGTCGTGCCGCCGCACAGCGGTGTCTGGATTCCGGCCGGCAAGCCGCACCGGGTGCGGATGGTGGGCGTCAGCACCCGCAGCCTCTACATCGAGCCGGCCGCCGCGCCGCGCGGCGGTCCGCAGTGCGAAGTGCTGGCGGTGTCGCCGCTGCTGCGGCAGCTGCTGATCGAGGCCATCGACGTGCCGGCGCTGTACGACGAACGCGGCCGCGACGGCCTGTTGATGTCGCTGGTGCTGAAAGAAGTCGGCCGCGCGGCGGCCCTGCCCTTCTTTGCGCCGCTGCCGGGCGAGCCGCGGCTGGCGGCGCTGTGCATCGCCTTCCTGCACGCGCCCGACGTGCGCACCTCGCCCCTGGCCTGGGCACGGCAGCTGCACCAGAGCGAACGCACCTTCAGCCGGTTCTTCCGCCTGCACACCGGGATGGCGTTCGCCGAATGGCGCAGCCAGGCCTGCCTGCTCTCTGCCATGGCCCAGCTGGCAACGGGCCGGCCGGTGACCGCGGTGGCGCTTCAGCTGGGCTACGACAGCCCGGGCGCCTTCTCCACCATGTTCCGCAAGCGGCTCGGGCAGAAGCCTTCGGCGTTCATCGCGACGTGAGGCGCAGGTTCTCGCCCGCGGCGATGCATGGCATTCTTCGCCTGCTTGCCACCGATTCACAGGGAGTGAAACCAATGAAGCCTCGTCCGCCCAAGCACCGCGCCGTGCTGGCATGCCACCTCGTCGCATCCGCCTGCGCAGCAGCGACCTTGCTGACTGCAGTTGCCACACACGCCGCCGACACCTGGACCGAGATCGCCACCACCCCGCGCAAGCAGGTCCTGCTGCAGCGCGATTCGATCAAGCCGCATGGCGATGCCGTGGAAGCGTGGACGCTCTACCGCTACGACGAGCTGCAGACCGACGTGGGCAAGACCCCGTTTCGCACCTCGCGCTATCTCTACGACTACGACTGCAAGGGCCGGCGCGAAAAGATGCGCCGCGTCGTGAGCCACAACGGGCCGCTGGAAGTGCACGACATCGACCTCGCCCGGCGAAGCGAGTGGAAGGCCGTGGGCGGCCCGACCACGGTGAGCGGGATCGTGTTCAAGCGCGTGTGCGCGCAGGTGCGCTGACCCAAAAGACGCACGGGCGCTTTCCAGCAACGTGAAGAGGGCCTGAGAGCCCTGCGTTGCCAGCAGGAACGGCCACTGCTACGATGCCCTTCCGCGGGAAAACAGCCTCCCGCGCTGCAAAGCAAGACGGTGTCCCGTCCAAGCGCTGGTGACCCTCAACGGAGTTTTCCGTGGACACCGCCTTGCCTGACGCCCCCTCTGCGCTTCCTGCGCCCCCCACGCCCATTTCCTTTGCCGAAGCGTTTCGCTTCTGGCTCAAGCTCGGCTTCATCAGTTTCGGCGGGCCCGCCGGGCAGATCGCGATCATGCATGCGGAGCTGGTCGAGCGGCGGCGCTGGATCAGCGAGAAGCGCTTCCTGCATGCGCTGAACTTCTGCATGCTGCTGCCCGGCCCCGAGGCGCAGCAGCTGGCCACCTACATCGGCTGGCTCATGCACCGCACGCGCGGCGGCCTCGTGGCCGGCGCCCTGTTCGTGCTGCCCTCGCTGTTCATCCTCATCGCGCTGTCGTGGGTCTACCTGCGCTTCGGCAACGTGCCGGTGGTGGCCGGCCTCTTCTACGGCATCAAGCCCGCGGTCACTGCGCTGGTGCTGCATGCGGCGCATCGCATCGGCAGCCGCGCGCTGAAGAACCGGTGGATGTGGGGCATCGCCGCCGCGGCCTTCGTCGCCATCTTTGCGTTCGACGCGCCGTTTCCGGCCATCGTGCTGGCCGCCGGCCTCATCGGCCACTTCGGCGCGCGACGGGCGCCCGAGGTGTTCGCACTCGGCGGCGGCCATGGCAGCGCGCAGCAGCACTACGGCCCGGCGCTGATCGACGACGACACGCCCACGCCGGCGCACGCGCGCTTTTCACGCGCGCACCTGCTGAAGATCCTGGGCATCGGCCTGGGCCTGTGGCTGCTGGCCATGGGCGTGCTCGCCGCGACCCAGGGCCTGCACGGCACGCTCACGCAGATGGGCGGGTTCTTCACCAAGGCCGCGCTCCTGACCTTCGGCGGCGCCTATGCCGTGCTGCCCTACGTGTACCAGGGGGCCGTCGAGCAGTACCACTGGCTCTCCGGCACGCAGATGATCGACGGGCTGGCGCTGGGAGAAACCACGCCGGGGCCGCTCATCATGGTCGTGGCCTTCGTCGGCTTCGTCGGCGGCTGGCTGACGCAGGTGCTGGGGCCCGACTCGCTGTTCCTCGGCGGCGCGTTGGCCGCGACGGTCGTCACCTTCTTCACCTTCCTGCCCTCGTTCATCTTCATCCTGGCGGGCGGGCCCGCCATCGAGGCCACGCACGGCCGGCTGGGCTTCACGGCGCCGCTGTCGGCGATCACCGCGGCGGTGGTGGGCGTGATCCTGAACCTGGCGCTGTTCTTCGCGTACCACGTGCTCTGGCCGCACGGCTTCGCAGGCCGCTTCGACGCGATCTCGGCGGTGATGGCCGTGGCCGCGGCCATCGCCCTGTTCCGCTTCAAGGTCGGCGTGATGACGTTGCTCGGTGCCTGCGCGGTCATCGGGCTGGCGCTCACGTGGCTGTCTGCCCTGCCGCGCTGAAGGAGTTCCCATGGACGCCCGACCCCAACCGCTGCCCTTCGACCCGGCCACGCTGCGCGGCTTGTCGCAGAAGCTTCTAATCAGCCATCACCAGAACAACTATGGCGGCGCCGTCAAGCGCCTCAACGCCATCCGCGCGCAGCTCGCCACGGCATCGTTCACCGCCATGCCCGGCTTCGCGCTCAACGGCCTCAAGCGCGAAGAGCTCATCGCCAGCAACTCGATGCTGCTGCACGAGCTGTACTTCGCCTCGCTCGGCGGCGACGGCCGGACGATGGAGCCCGCCATGGCGCTCGCCCTGGCGGCAAGCTTCGGCAGCGTCGACCGATGGCGCGAAGAGTTCGCCGCCATGGGCAAGGCGCTCGGCGGCGGCTCGGGCTGGGTGCTGCTCACCTTCCAGCCGCGCGAGGGCACGCTCGTCAACCAATGGGCTGCTGACCACACCCATGCGCTGGCAGGCGGCACGCCGCTCCTGGCGCTGGACATGTACGAGCACGCCTACCACCTGGACCACGGCGCCGCCGCCGGCGCGTACGTCGATGCCTTCATGGCGAACGTCGACTGGGCCCCGGTGTACGCGCGCTACCAGCAGGCGGTGCACGCCGCCAGCGAATCCTTCGGCGCGGCGCAGGACGACGTGGCCGGCTCGATGCTGCTCGACGTGCGCCGTGCCGGCGTGTTTGCGCAGGCCGCGTCGATGCTCCCCGGTGCCCGCTGGCGCGACCCGGCGGCGGTCGAGCACTGGGCCGTCGAGCTCCCGGCCGACCGCGCGCTCGTCGTCTACTGCGTGTACGGCCACGAAGTGGGGCGCAGCACGGCCCTGCGGCTGCGCGCCGCGGGCCTGGACGCACGCTATCTGCGCGGCGGCATCGACGGCTGGCAGGCCGCCGGCCGGCCGCTCCAGCCCAAGCCTGCCGACGCAGGAGCCACGCCATGAAATGGATCACCCGCGCACGCCCGAAGATCGACCGCATTGCCTGCCCGTGGCTGATCCTGCGCTTCATCGACCGCGAGGCCGAGTTTCTCTACGTGCCGCCGGCCGACGTGCTGGCCATGGCGCAAAGCACCGGCGCCACGCCCTACGACATTCCGGGCGTGGAGATGAGCCACGTCGGCGAACGCTGCAGCTTCGACGCCTTCCTCGCGAAGTACCGGCTCGCCGAGCCTGCGCTGCACCAGATGGCCGACATCGTGCGCGGTGCGGACACCTCGCGGCTCGACCTCACGCCGCAGTCGGCCGGGCTCTACGCGATCTCGCTGGGCCTGTCGCGCGTGTTCGCCGATGACCACGCCATGCTGCAGCACGGGCTGGTGATGTACGACGCGCTGTATGCGTGGTGCAGCGAAGGCCGCGGCGAGACGCACAACTGGCCACCGAAGATGCCGGGTTGAAACGGATCGACGAACGACTAGCGAACACGGATGACGATGGCCTGCCTTGCCGGAAGCACGCTAACATTTCGCCCGGCTCCGCCGCACCACCCGGGTCGGACCCTTGAGCGCACAGCGACAACCCAGGGTGTCACCGCAAATGGAGCGTCCCGATGTGGAGCATCCTGGCCGACCTTGTTGTCGGCATCTTCGATTTCGTTCTCGATGTCCTGCTGTTCCGCGGCCTGCGCCGCAAGCACGGCCAGCGCAACAGCAGCGTGGCGGAAGACACCGTCGAGGTCGCGCGCTTCGATTTCGTCACGCTGACTTTCATCGCGCTGGTCAGCGTCGGCTTGATGCTGATCCTGGCGCTCGGATTCGATGTGCCGGCGGGCTGGAGCGTGGGCATCGGCATCACCGTCGGCGCGATCTGGGGCCTCTGGCGGTACGCCCAGCTGGTTCGTGAGTGAGTGATGCGCACATGAAGCATTCAAGAGGGTCAACGATGCAGGGCACGGCTCGTTTCGCACACCTGGCCACCGGGGTTTCGATCGCAGCGGCCGCCTTGCTGATCGCCAGTTCCGCGTCAGCACAGTCCCTTGCCTGCAACGGCTACCTCGTCGGAAAAGGAGCGTCGCCCGCGACCTTGCTCCAGACCTGCGGCGAGCCGGTCTACCGGCAGATGGTCTGCGTGCCGATGGTGCAGCTCGGCTGGGTCCTCGCGCCGTATCGGCCAGGCAGCCCCGAGGCCGTGCTCGCCAATCAATGCGTACCGATGGAAGAGTGGACCTACGACCGGGGTCCGGGCACCTTCTTCGGCATCGTGCGCATCTACAACGGCACGATCGAATCGGTGCGCGATGGGGACCGCGGCCGTTAGGGGGTCGACCGATCAGCGCGCCCGAAACGCTCGGCAACATCTCCGGTACCCACTACAGGGGAGGACGCCCGCGCAACGGCGTTGACGACGATGCCTGGCAGGGCCACCATGGCCCATCGTCCCCGTCACGCATGCCCAAACAGGCAACGGACTCGTTGGAGCAAGGGAGCAGGCCCGCTCTGTTCAGAGCTTTCAAGGAGTTCCCATGGCCGACGAAAGCGACAAGGTGTTCGCGGGCTCGATCCCGACGTTCTACGACACGCTGATGGTCCCCCTGATCTTCGAGGGCTACGCCGTCGACGCGGCCGCCCTGGTCGCTGCGTTCTCGCCCGGCGCGGTGCTGGAAACGGCGGCCGGCAGCGGCGCGGTCACGCGGATGCTGGCACCCCAGCTCGGTGCCGGTGCACGCTACGTGGTGACCGACCTCAACCCCGCCATGCTCGACTACGCCGTCACGCGCCAGGCAAGTGACAACCGCATCGAATGGCGGCAGGCCGACGCGCTCGCCCTGCCGTTCGAGAATGCCTCCTTCGATGTGGTCCTGTGCCAGTTCGGCGCGATGTTCTTCCCGGACCGGGTCGCTGGCTACAGCGAGGCGCGCCGCGTGCTGAAACCCGGCGGGCGCTTCGTGTTCAGCGTCTGGGACCGCATCGAAGACAACGCCTTCGCCGACGACGTCACCCGCGCCGTCGCCACCGTGTTCCCGGACGACCCGCCGCGCTTTCTCGCACGCACGCCGCACGGCTACCACGACGTCGCGCAGATCCGCGACGACCTGCACCGCGCGGGGTTCACCGACATCGAAATCCAGACGCACGAGAAGCTGAGCCGCTCACCCTCGGCACGCGAGGTGGCGGTGGCCTACTGCCAGGGCACGCCGCTGCGCAACGAGATCGAAGCGCGCGACGCGAGCCTGCTCCAGCTCGCGACCGACCGCGCGGAGGAGGCGATTGCCAGCCGCCATGGCACCGGCCCGGTGGCGGGCAAGATCCAGGCGCACGTCATCGTGGCGACGGGCTAGACACGCGCAACGCGCGGGCTACGTCCTCAGGATCTTCTCGATCGCCTTGCCCCTGGCCAGCTCGTCGACCAGCTTGTCCATGTAGCGAATCTTCTGCATCAGAGGGTCTTCGACTTCTTCGACGCGCACGCCGCACACGACGCCCTTGATCAACGCGCGGTTCGGGTGCAGCGCCGGGGCCTGAGCGAAGAAGGTCCTGAAATCGTTCTTCTGGTCGATCTGCTGCTGCAGCCCCGCGGCGTCGTAGCCGGTGAGCCAGCAGATGACCTCGTCGACCTCTTCCTTCGTGCGCTGCTTGCGCTCCGCTTTCTGGACGTACATGGGGTACACCTTGGCGAACGGCATCGCGAAAATCCGGTGCTCTGACATCGTCATGTCTCCTTCATGTCGATCGGAATGATTCTGACGGCGCTCTGCCGCTACCAGAACCGAGCCATGAAGCCGATGGTCTTCTCGAACAGGCGATCCGAAAACACCGTGCTCACGGCAATGCACGCCCCACCCACGAGGCCGATCAGGATCCCGATCGGCTCACCCCAGTGGTGCAGCAAATAGCCGACCGCAGCAACGAGTGCGCCGAAGGTGAGAAAGAAGAGTCGACCTTTCCAATCTGCCATTCGAATCCTTTCCGTGTTCGCTTGAGCGAAAAATGGCGCCCGAGAAGCGCCGCGTCCCTCACCCCTTCCCGCCCCGAGCTGTCTTCTTCGCCACCACAGTCTTGCGCGCCGGCTTCATCGCAGGCGCCTCGCGCGCCGACTTCATGTGCCCGCTCTCCCCCGAGGTCATGCCCACGATCTTCGCGAGCTGGCGGCTCACGCTCACGTAGGCGTGGCCGAGGCGACTGTCGAAGTACAGCGAGTCGCCGCGCGCCAGGCGCACCACCTCGCCGTTGTCGAAGTACACGTCGATCTCGCCCGACAGCACGTAGGCGAACTCTTCGCCCGTGTGACGCACGAAGTCCTCGGGGCCGTTGATGCGGCGCGCGTGCACGGTGCCGACGATGGGGCTCATCTGCTTGCCGGCGGCGGTGGTGCCCAGGAACTCGTAGGCGATGGCCAGCCCCTTGTAGACCACGCCCTTGCCCGCGCGCGTGACGACCGGGCCGTCGAGCTGCTCGGGCTTGACGCCGGCGCCCGCGAACATGGCGTTCATGTCCATCTCGAGCGCGCGGCCCAGCGCGGTGAAGTTCTCGTAGCCGAGCGCGAGCTGGCCGCGCTCGGCGCGCGAGATGGTGGTGATCGACACGCCGGAGCGCTCGGCCAGTTGCGCCAGCGTCCAGCCGAAACGCTTGCGCGCGGTGCGCAGGCGATGGCCGAAAGTGGTGCGGTCCAGCGTGGGCGGCTCTTCCTTCGGCTTCGCCCCGCCCCGGTTCCCTGTGTGTGGAGTCACGCTTGGCTTTCTCTAGGTATGCCGGGCGATTCTGCCAGCCCCGCGCCCGGCCGGCCACGCACGGCGCGACAGCCCCGGCATGCGTTTTGCGTATGCGCAAATTGCGTGTACGCAAATTTCACCTCGGTGGTGCACCCATGGTTTCCCCTTGGTTGGCGCAAATCAATTTGCGTATCCGCAAATTTCTACCTACACTTTTCGGCGATGACAACAAGCACAACCACTCCCGTCGTGGCCGACTACCTCGTGATCGGCGGCGGCATCGCCGGGGCCTCCGTGGCCCACTGGCTCGCCCCGCATGCCCGCGTGATCCTGCTCGAACGCGAAGCCCAGCCGGGCTACCACTCCACCGGCCGTTCGGCCGCGCTCTTCATGGAGAGCTACGGCACGCCGCAAGTGCGCGCCCTCACCATGGCCAGCCGCGCCTTCCTCGAACACCCGCCCGAAGGCTTCGCCGAGCACCCGCTGCTCACGCCGCGCGGCGCGATGATGGTCGCGGGCACCGAGCACCTGCACGAGCTCGAAGCGCACTGGGAGCTGCTGCGCGCCATGAACGTCGGCGCCCAGCGCCTCGACGGCGAGCAGGCGCGCGAGATGGTGCCGGCGCTGCGCCCCGAGCAGGTGGCCGGCGCGGTGTACGAACCTGACGCCTCCGACATGGACGTGCACGCCATCCACCAGGGCTACCTGCGCGGCATGCGCCAGGCCGGCGGCAAGCTGGTGTGCGATGCCGAGGTCACGGCCATGGAACGCGTGGGCGACCGCTGGCGCGTGACGGCGGGTGGCACCGTGTACGAAGCGCCCGTGGTGCTCAACGCAGCGGGCGCGTGGGTCGACACCATCGCGCAGCTGGCGGGCGTGCGCCCGCTGGGCATCGAGCCGCGCCGCCGCTCGGCCTTCATCTTCGCGCCGCCCGAGGGCCAGAGCGTGGCGCACTGGCCGATGGTGTTCGCCGCTGACGAAGGCTGGTACATCAAGCCCGACGCCGGCATGCTGCTGGGCTCGCCGGCCAACGCCGACCCGGTCGAGCCGCAGGACGTGCAGCCCGAAGAGATGGACATCGCCATCGCCATGCACCGCATCGAGGAGGCGACCACGCTCGCCATCCGCCGCCCCACGCGCACCTGGGCCGGCCTGCGCTCCTTCGTGGCCGACGGCGACCTGGTGGGTGGCTTCGCGCCCGACGCGCCCGGCTTCTTCTGGGTCGCGGCGCAAGGCGGCTACGGCATCCAGACCTCGGCCGCCATGGGCGAGGCCTGCGCCGCGCTGGCACGCGGCCTGCCGCTGCCCGAGCGCATCGCGGGCTTCGGGCTCACGGCCGAGATGCTCGGCCCGCAGCGACTGCGCACCGCCGGCTGATTCGCGTTCCCTCCCCCACCAATCTTCCCCACGAGAAATCACCATGCGTGTCTTCAGTGCCTCCCTCGCGACCGAAACCAACACCTTCGGCCCGATGCCGACCGGCATCGCCTCCTTCAAGGACCGCGGCTACTTTCCCGCCGGCCAGCATCCCGATGCGCTGACGATCTACTCGGGCCCGCTGTGGGCCGCGCGCATCCGCGGCAAGGAAAAGGGCTGGACGCTGCTCGAAGGCATGGTGGCGGGCGCACAGCCCAGCGGCATCACCACGCGCCACGCGTACGAAACCCTGCGCGACGAGATGCTGAACGACCTGCGCGCCGCGCTGCCGGTCGACATGGTGCTGCTCGGCCTGCACGGCGCGATGGTGGCCGACGGCTACGACGACTGCGAAGGCGACATGCTGGCGCGCGTGCGCCAGATCGTGGGCCCGAACGTGGTGATCGGCGCGGAGCTCGACCCACACAACCACCTCACGCCCGCCATGGTGGACAACGCCAACGTGATGGTCTCCTTCAAGGAGTACCCGCACACCGACGTGCTCGAACGCGGGCTGGAGCTGGTCGACATCTGCGCCGCGGCCGTCGAAGGCAAGGTCAAGCCGGTGGTCGCGATGGTCGACTGCGACATCATCGTCACCGTCCACACCTCGCGCGAGCCGGCACGCAGCTTCGTGCAGCGCATGCAGGCGCTCGAAGGCAAGGACGGCGTGCTCTCGGTCTCGCTCACGCACGGCTTCTCGTGGGGCGACGTGCCCGAGATGGGCACCAAGGTGCTGGTCTACACCGACGGCGACCAAGCGAAGGCGAATGCGCTCGCACGCCAGCTGGCCGACGAAGTCATCGCCATGCGCGACGGCCTCACGGTCAACTACCCGAGCATCGACGACTCGCTCGACGAGGCCCTGGCCTTCGACGGCGGCCCCGTGGTGCTGGCCGACGGCGCCGACAACCCCGGCGGCGGCGCGGCGAGCGACTCCACCTTCATCCTGCGCCGCATGCTGGAGCGCGGCATCACCAACGCCGCGCTGGGCCCGATGTGGGACCCGATCGCCGTGCGCATCGCTTTCGACGCCGGCGTGGGCGCCAGGCTGCAGATGCGCATCGGCGGCAAGATCAGTCCGCTGTCGGGCGACCCGCTGGACCTCGAATGCACCGTGAAGGCGCTGCAGGAAGACCTGGTGATGACGGGCCTGTCGAACACGCCCACCGCCATGGGCGACTGCGCGCTGGTCGAGGTCAACGGCATCGACATCGTGCTGATCACGCGGCGCAACCAGGCCATGGGCACCGACCTGTTCACGCAGCTGGGCTGCGACCTGGCGGCCAAGAAGATCGTGGTCGTCAAGTCGTCTCAGCACTTCTACGCGTCGTACTCCCAGGTGGCGAAGCACGTGATCTACGCCGGCGCACCCGGCGCCGTGACGCTCGACCTCACCACCCTGCCGTACCGCAAGGCTCGCCTGCCGAAGTGGCCCATCGGCGTCGCCGCCTGAACTCCCTCTTCTTCTTTTTTGTTTCGCCCCACCGACCGGAGAACCGACGATGAACCGACGAACGCTTGCTGCCCTCGCTGCCCTGGCCCTTTCGGCCGCCAGCCTTCCCGCGCTCGCCCAGACGCCGCCCAAGACACTCAAGGTGGTGGCGCATGCCGACCTGAAGATCCTCGACCCGACCTTCACCACGGCCTACATCTCGCGCAACTTCGGCCACATGGTGTACGACACGCTGTTCGCGCAGGATGCCACCGGCAAGCCGCAACCGCAGATGGTCGAGAAGTACACGACCTCCAAGGACGGCAAGCAGTGGAGCTTCACGCTGCGCCCCGGCCTGAAGTTCTCCGACGGCGCCGCCGTGACCTCGGCCGACGCCGTGGCCTCGCTGCAGCGCTGGGCGGCACGCGACAGCCTGGGCCGCGCCATGACGGGCGTCGGCGCCGAGTGGAAGGCCACCGACGCGCGCAACTTCACGCTCACGCTCAACGAGCCCTTCGGCATGGTGCTCGACGCGCTGGCCAAGCCCTCGGGCTTTCCGCCGGTGATCCTGCCCGAGCGCATCGCCAAGCTGCCGGCCACCGCGCCCCTCACCGAGGTCGTCGGCTCGGGGCCCTTCATCTTCAAGCGTGACGAATGGGTGCCTGGCAACAAGACGGTGTTCGTGCGCAACCCGAACTACGTGGCGCGCAGCGAGCCGCCGAGCGGCCTGGCCGGCAGCAAGAAGACCAGCCTCGACCGCGTGGAATGGCTCTACCTGCCCGACGCCAACAGCGCGATCTCCGCGCTCAAGCGCGGCGAGGTCGACTACATCGAGCAGCTGGCGCCCGACTACATCGCGCCGCTGCGCACCGACAGCAACATCAAGATCGGCTCCGGCGGCGCCTACCAGGGCTTCCTGGTGATGAACCAGCTGCACCCGCCCTTCGACAACCCGAAGGTGCGCCAGGCGCTGCTGCAGGCCGTGAACCAGGAACGCTTCGTCGCGGCCATGGGCTTCCCGCTGGACATGCGCATGGCCTACTGCGCCACCTGGTTCATCTGCGGCAGCCCCAACGACACCTCGGCCGGCGCGGAGCCCTTCCGCAAGGCCGACGTCGCCAAGGCGAAGAAGATGCTCGCCGACGCCGGCTACAAGGGCGAGAAGGTGGTGCTGATGGTGCCCAGCGACGTGCCCTACCTCAACGCCGAGGCGCTGATGGCCGCGCAGACCATGAAGAGCATCGGCCTGAACGTCGATGCGCAGACCATGGACTGGGCCTCGATCGGCGCGCGCCGCGCCAAGCGCGATGCGGCCGACGCCGGCGGCTGGAACATGTACGTCACGGTGGCCGGCGAGTTCGACGTGAACTCGCCCATCAGCAACGCCTACCTGGGCGCGGCCTGCGGCAACACGCTGCCCGGCTGGCCCTGCGACAAGAAACTCGACGAGCTGCGCACCGCCTGGCTGAAGGAAACCGTGCCGGCCAAGCGCAAGGAACTGCTCGACGCCTTCCAGTCGCGCGCCTACGAGGCCGTGCCGTACATCAACGCGGGCCAGTACTCGGCCGCGTTCGCGGCACGCGCCAGCATCAAGGGGCTGGACAAGATGTGGGCCGGCATGCCCACCGTCTGGGTGCTCGACAAGTAAGCCACGCGCACCGCCATGGGCTACATCGTTCGACGCTTTCTTTCCACGCTGCCGGTGATGGCGGTGGTGGCCGTGGTGGTCTTCCTGCTGATCCACCTGTCGCCGGGCGATCCGGCCGCGCTCATCGCAGGCGACCTCGCCACCACCGAGGACATCGACAAGCTGCGCGCCGCGCTCGGCCTGAACCTGCCGCTGTGGCAGCAGTTCGGGCTGTGGATCGGCAAGATCTTCACGGGCGACCTGGGCACTTCGATCTTCACGCAGGTGCCGGTGACGCAGCTGCTCGGCCAGCGGCTGGAGCCCACGGTGTCGATCGCGGCGCTGACCATGCTCATCACGCTGGTGACGGCCGTGCCGCTGGGCACGCTCGCGGCCTACTGCGCGGGCACCTGGATCGACCGCCTCGTGATGCTGTTCGCGGTGCTGGCGTTCTCGGTGCCGGTGTTCCTCGTGGGCTACCTGCTGGTCTACACCTTCGCGGTGCAGCTGCCGTGGTTTCCGGTGCAGGGCTACGTGAACTTCTCCGAAGGCCCCGGCGCCTGGCTGCGCGCGCTGGTGCTGCCCTGCGTGAACCTGGCGCTGGTGTACATCGCGCTGGTGACGCGCATGACGCGCGCCACCGTGCTCGAGGTGCTGCACGAGGACTACATCCGCACCGCGCGCGCCAAAGGCCTGGGCGTGCTGCCGGTGCTGGGCCATGCGCTGCGCAACGCGGCCATTCCCATCGCCACCACCATCGGCGCGGGCATCGCGCTGCTCATCGGCGGCGTGGTGGTCACCGAGACGGTGTTCGCCATTCCGGGCGTGGGCCGGCTCGTGATCGATTCGGTGCAGCGTCATGACTACCCGGTGATCCAGAGCGTGCTGCTGCTGTCGGCGGGCGTGTACGTGCTGATCAACCTCCTGATCGACCTGAGCTACCGCCTGTTCGATCCGCGCATCCAGTACTAGAACAAAGAACGAGCCCCACGACGCCATGTCCACTGCCCTGCCCTTGCGCGAGGTCGATGCGCCGGTTCCCAACGCCGCCGTCGCCGACGCCGCCGAAGACCCTCCTTTCGTACCGCCGCGCTGGCGCTGGGTGCGCAAGCACCCGACGCTGATTGTCGGCGCGCTGCTGCTCCTCGCGGTGGCCGCGCTGTCCATCGCCGCGCCCTGGATCGCCACCCACGACCCGCAGGACATCGACCCGCTGGCGCGCATGCAGCCGGCCTCGGCCGAGCACTGGTTCGGCACCGACGCGCTGGGCCGCGACGTGTTCAGCCGCGCCGTGTGGGGCGGTCGCGTGTCGATGATCGTCGGCGCCTCGGTGGCGGTGCTCGCCACCTTCTTCGGCATCGCGCTGGGCCTGGTGTCGGGCTTCGTGCGCTGGGCCGACGGCCCGATCATGCGGGTGATGGACGGTCTCATGGCCATCCCCGGCATCCTGCTGGCGATCGCGCTCATGGCGGTGACGCGCGCCAGCCTCACCACGGTGATCATCGCCATCACCGTGCCCGAGATTCCGCGCGTGGTGCGGCTGGTGCGCTCGCTGGCGCTCACGCTGCGCGAGCAGCTGTTCGTGGAGGCCGCGCACGCGGTCGGCACGCGGCTGCCGGTGATCCTCGTGCGGCACGTGCTGCCGAACATCGTGGCGCCGCTGGTGGTGCAGGCCACCTTCGTGGCCGCCGCCGCCGTGCTCACCGAGGCCGCGCTGTCCTTCCTCGGCGTGGGCGTGCCTTCGCAGACGCCGAGCTGGGGCAACATGATGGCCGAGGGCCGCAACTTCGTGACCGTGGCGTTCCACATCATCCTGTACCCGGGCCTGCTGCTGGCGGCCACGGTGCTGGCCATCAACCTGCTCGGCGACGGCCTGCGCGATGCGCTCGACCCGCGCCTGGCGCGGCAGCTGTGAAGAGGAACGCGCCATGACCATTCCCATGTCCCAGGCCACCCTCGCCCCCGGCGAGCCCTTGCTCGAGGTCGACAACCTGCGCACCTACTTCAGCACGCTCGCGGGCACGGTGCGCTCGGTCGACGGCGTGTCTTACACCGTGCGCGCGGGCCGCACGCTCGGCGTGGTCGGCGAATCGGGCTGCGGCAAGAGCGTGACGGCGCTCTCGATCCTGCGGCTGGTGCCCACGCCGCCCGGTCGCCACATGGGCGCGGTGCGCCTGCGCGGCACCGACCTGATGCAGCTGAGCGAACGCGAGATGCGCCAGATCCGCGGCAACCGCATCTCGATGATCTTCCAGGAGCCCATGACCTCGCTGAACCCGGTGCTCACCGTGGGCCGGCAGATCGCCGAAACGGTGCAGCTGCACCAGAAGGCGAGCCGCGCCGAGGCGCTGCAGCGCGCGGTCGAGATGCTGCGCCTGGTGCAGATCCCCGAGCCCGAGCGGCGCGTGAACGAGTACCCGCACCAGCTCTCGGGCGGCATGCGCCAGCGCGTGATGATCGCGCTGGCCCTGGCCTGCAACCCCGAGGTGCTGATCGCCGACGAGCCCACCACCGCGCTCGACGTGACCATCCAGGCGCAGATCCTCGACCTCATCAAGCGGCTGCAGAAGGAGCTGGGCATGGGCGTGGTGATGATCACGCACGACCTGGGCGTGGTGGCCGAGAGCTGCGACCGCGTCGTCGTCATGTACGCCGGCAAGAAGGTGGAAGAGGCCGACGTGGTCGACCTCTTCGACCGCCCGCTGCACCCCTACACGCGTGCGCTGATGGCCTCGATGCCTGCCATGAGCACGTCGAGCGCGCGGCTGCACGAGATTCCGGGCATGGTGCCCGCCTCGCACGAGCTCGGGCGCGGCTGCGCCTTCGCCGCGCGCTGCGCGCAGGCGCGCGAACGCTGCCGCCGCGAGACGCCGCCGCTGTCCACGCAGGGCGACGGCCACGTGGTCGCCTGCTTCGCGGTGCAGGAACAATGGACCGACGAGGCTGCCGAGGTGAGCGCATGACGACAACGACAACGACGACAACATCCGCCAAGGCGCCGCTGCTGCAGGTGCGCGAGCTGCGCAAGCACTACACCTCGCCGCGGCGCTGGCTGCGCCCGGCCAAGCCGGCCATCCAGGCGGTCGACGGCGTGTCGTTCAACGTCGGGCACGGCGAGACGCTGTCGCTGGTCGGCGAGTCGGGCTGCGGCAAGACCACCACGGCCAAGTCGGTGATGCGGCTGGTCGAGCCCACCTCGGGCTCGGTGCGCCTGAACGGCGAAGAGCTGCTGACCTTGCCCGCGAACGCGATGCGCCAGCGCCGACGCGACCTGCAGATCATCTTTCAGGACCCCTACGCCTCGCTGAACCCGCGCCTCACGGCCGGCGACATCGTGGCCGAGCCGCTGCGCAACTTCGGCGACGTGTCGGTGGCCGAGCGGCGCGAGCGCGTGCAGTGGCTGTTCTCGCGCGTGGGCCTGCGGCCCGAGGCGGCGAAGAAGTTTCCGCACGAGTTCTCGGGCGGCCAGCGCCAGCGCCTGGGCATTGCGCGCGCGCTGGCGCTGAACCCCAAGCTGATCGTCTGCGACGAGCCCGTGTCGGCGCTCGACGTGTCGGTGCAGGCGCAGGTGGTCAACCTGCTGATGGACCTGCAGGCCGAGTTCGGCATCGCCTACCTGTTCGTGGCACACGACCTCGCCGTGGTGCGCCACATCAGCCATCGCGTGGCCGTGATGTACCTCGGCCACATCGTGGAGATCGCCGACCGCGACACGCTGTTCTCGGCGCCGCGCCATCCGTACACCGAGATCCTGCTGTCGGCCGTGCCCGTGCCCAACCCGCGCACGCCGGCACGCCGCCTGCTGCTGCAGGGCGACCCGCCGAGCCCGGCCAACCCGCCCTCGGGCTGCCGCTTTCACACGCGCTGCCCGATGGCGCAGGCCGTGTGCAAGGAGAAGACGCCCGCGCTGAGCGAGCGCCCCTCGACTTCCCAGGGCGGCCACTGGGTCGCCTGCCACTTCCGTTGAAAGCATTGCCCTCATGACCGACAAGACACCCCACTACGACCTCTTGATCCACGGCGGTACCGTGATCGACGGCACCAAGGCCCCGCGCTTCGACGCCGACGTGGGCATCGTCAACGGCCGCATCGCCGCCATCGGAAAGCTCGCGGGCCACACGGCCGACCAGACGCTCGACGCCACCGGCCGCATCGTTGCGCCAGGCTTCATCGACTCGCACACGCACGACGACCAGGCCGTGCTGTCGCACGCGCAGATGCCCTTCAAGGTGTCGCAGGGCGTGACCACGGTGGTGGCGGGCAACTGCGGCATCAGCGCCGCGCCGCTGCGTGCCGACATGGACCTGCCGATGCCGCTGAGCCTGCTCGAGACGCCGCCGGAAGACCGCTTCACGACGTTTGCGGCCTACCTCGACGCGCTGCGCGCCACGCCCTCGTCGGTCAACGTGGCGGCGATGGTCGGCCACTCGACCCTGCGCGCCGTGACCATGTCCGACCTCGACCGCCCCGCCACCGCGCAGGAGATCGCCGCCATGCAGGCGCTGGTCGAGGAAGCCATGCAGGCCGGCGCCATCGGCCTGTCGACCGGCACCTTCTACCCGCCGGCCGTGAAGGCGACGACCGAGGAAATCATCGAGGTCGGCCGCCCGCTCACGGCGCGCAAGGCGCTGTACGTGACGCACATGCGCGACGAGAGCGACCGCGTGATGGAGTCGCTGGAAGAAACCTTCCACATCGGCCGCGCGCTCGGCATCCCGGTGGTGGTGTCGCACCACAAGGTGCAGAACACGCAGAACTTCGGCAAGACCAAGGTCACGCTGCCCTTCATCCAGGAAGCGATGAAGCACCAGTGCATCGGGCTCGACTGCTACCCGTACACGGCCGGCTCCACCATGATCCGTACCGACCGCGGGATGATGGACGGCCGCGTGCTCATCGCCTCGAGCGTGCCGCACCCCGAGTGCGCGGGCCGCGACCTGAAGGACATCGCGGCCGAATGGGGCGTGTCGGGCGAAGAGGCCGCGCTGCGCCTGTCGCCCGGCAGCGCCATCTATTTCATGATGGACGAGGACGACGTGCAGCGCGTGCTCGCCTTCGACGAAACCATGATCGGCTCCGACGGCATTCCGCTGGGCGACAAACCGCACCCGCGCCTGTGGGGCACCTTCCCGCGCGTGCTGGGGCACTACAGCCGCGACGTGGGCCTGTTCCCGCTGGAGACGGCGGTGTGGAAGATGACCGGGCTCACGGCGCGCAACTTCGGCCTGCACGAGCGCGGCGCGCTCAAGGTCGGGCACCACGCCGACGTGGTGGTCTTCAATGCCGCCACCGTGCGCGACACCGCGAACTACGAAACGCCGACCGAGCCCGCCGAAGGCATCGATGCGGTGATCGTGAACGGCGCCGTCACCTGGCGCCACGGCGTGCACAGCGGCGCGCGCAATGGGCAGGTGATCGTGCGCCAGGACGCGGCCTGACAGCGCGCACCCCGGCGGCGCCTGCACGGTGCCCGCCTTCGCATCCTGGTGCATGCGCAGCACCGGATCGGTGAACACGCCGGGCCTCGGGGGCCCGGTTCTTCTTTCTCCCTGGCGTCTTTCCCCTCTGGCAGTGCGCCCCTAGGGGATTTCCCTCGACAGTTGGCCCGGAGCTTGCGTAGTTTGCCCACATAGTTGAACATTTCAACTATTGAAGACTTCTACCAACCCGCCATGCACGCCCCGCTTCGCCTGAAAGACGACTACCTCAACGTCCTGCTCGACCTGGCCTCGCAGCGCACGCGCGACCGCGGCTCGCGCATCTACGAGATCGAGCTCGGCCTGTCGATCCGCGACGTGCGCCTCTTGCGCATGATCGGCGCCGCGCCCGGCATCACCATGGGGCAGCTGGTGCAGACCTGCGCCATCGAGAAGACGCTGGTCTCCAAGCTGGTGAGCTCGCTGGTGCAGCGCGAGCTGGTCGAGCGCCAGATCGGCGCCGAGGACGCGCGGCAGATCCGCCTGTGCCTGAGCCCGGCCGGCATCGACATGGTGCTGCGCGCCGAGCCCATCGGGCACGAGATGGAAGCGCGCTTTCTCGACTGCCTGAGCGTCGCCGACATCGAGAACCTGCGCCGCATCATGCACAAGCTCATCGACGCGGAAGAAGGCTCGCGCGACATCTTCGAATTCCTGCTGGTGCAGTTGCGCGAAAGCAAGGAATCGCCCCCCTCCTCCCCCGGTTCTTCCGCTCCCTCCCGAAAGAAGTAAGGCTCCATGGCAATCCACCTTTCACCGCGCCGCGTCGCGGCGGCTTCCCTGTCGGCGCTCGCTTTGTGCTTCGCCGCCACCGCGTCCGCCCAGACCGTGCTTCGCACCGTGCCCTCGTCGGATCTGAAGATCGTCGACCCGATCTGGACCACCGCCAACATCACGCGCAACCACGGCCTGATGATCTACGACACCCTCTTCGCGATGGACGAGAAGGGCGTCATCAAGCCGCAGATGGTCGACAAGTACAGCGCGAGCGCCGACAACAAGGTGTGGAGCTTCACGCTGCGCCCGGGCCTGAAGTTCCACGACGGCGCGCCGGTCACCTCACAGGACGTGATCGCCTCGCTGTCGCGCTGGGCCAAGCGCGACACGCTGGGCCAGAAGATGTACGAGGCGATGGACAGCATCGCCGCCGACGGCCCCAACGGCTTTCGCATGACGTTCAAGCAGCCCTTCGGCGTGGTGCTCGACGCGCTCGGCAAGCCCAACCCGCTGGTGCCTTTCATCATGCCCAAGCGCGTGGCCGACACGCCCGCCGACAAGCAGATCGACGAGCTGGTGGGCTCCGGCCCCTTCACGCTCGCCAAGGAAGACTTCCGCCCGGGCGACCGCGTCATCTACCGCAAGAACACCGCCTACGTGCCGCGCAAGGAGCCCGCCTCGGGCCTGGCCGGCGGCAAGGTGGTGCACGTGGACCGCGTCGAATGGGTGATGCTGCGCGACCCGCAGACGCAGGCCAACGCACTGCTCAACGGCGAGGTCGACATGCTCGAGACCGTGCCATCTTCGGGCTACACCGGCATGCGCACCAACGACAAGATCGAGCTGGTCGACGTGATGCCGGCGGGCCCCTTCACGGTGCTCTACAACCACAAGGTGCCGCCCTTCAACAACCCCAAGGCGCTGAAGGCCGCGATGCTGGCCATCAACCAGGAGGCGATGCTGCGCGCGCAGGTCACCTTCCGCGACTTCTACAAGCCCTGCGCCTCGATCTACCTGTGCGGCTCGCTCTACGCGAGCGACAAGACGGGCTTCTACACCGGCAAGCCGCAGTTCGAAGAGGCGCGCAAGCTGCTCAAGGAATCGGGCTACGACGGCAAGCCCGTGGTGATCCTGCTGCCGGGCGACGCGCCCGCGCTGAACAAGCTGCCCGCGGTGTACGGCCAGCTGCTCAAGCAGGTGGGCTTCAACGTCGACGTGCAGACCACCGACTGGGCCACGCTCGTGACCCGGCGCGCCAAGAAAGACCTGCCCGAGAACGGCGGCTGGAACGCCTTCATCACCTTCTGGGGCGGCGTGGACGCGAGCAGCCCCATCGGCTACAGCCCGCTGACCGGCAACGGCGACCAGGGCTACTTCGGCTGGCCCGTGGTGCCCGAGCTCGAGGCGCTGAAAACGAAGTTCATCGCCACCGCCGACCTCGCGCAGCGCAAGGAGATCGCCACGCAGATCCAGCAGGTCGTGCTCGAGCACGGCGTGCTCGCCCCGCTCGGCGAAGGCAAGGCGCCCACGGCCGTGCGCCGCGGCACCATCACCGGCCTGCTGCCGTCGCCGGCGGTGCTGTACTGGAACGTGCGCAAGACGTCCGCGCCATCGCCATGACCGCGACATAGGCCGGCCCGCGCGCCCGCCCCTCTCCCCTTTCTGATCGACACCCCTGACCGGCTGCGCCTTGCGCGGCAGCCGGGCGGGACTTCCTTTGCCCGCGCCACACGCCCGGCCCCTCATCAAGGACCTGATTCACATGCTCCACTTCCTGTTGCGCCGCGGACTGGCCACCGCGCCCGTGCTCCTGATCGTGGCCGTCATCGTCTTCCTGCTGCTGCGCATGACGCCCGGCGACCCCGCGGCGGCCATCGCGGGCGACGCGGCCAGCGCGCAGGACATCGCGCGCATCCGCGCCCAGCTGGGCCTGGACGCATCGATCGTCACGCAGTTCGTGCACTGGCTCGGCCAGGTGCTGCGCGGCGACCTCGGCTACTCGTTCTTCTACCGGATGCGCGTGACCGACCTGATCGGCCAGCGCCTGGAGCCCACGCTCTCGGTGGCGGCGGTGACGGTGGTGCTCACGGTGCTGATCGCCGTGCCGCTGGGCGTGCTCGCGGCCTCGCGGCGCGGCGGCCGGCTCGACCGCTTCATCATGGGCGCCTCGGTGCTCGGCTTCTCGGTGCCGGTGTTCGTGGCCGGCTACGTGATGATCTGGCTGTTCTCGATGCAGCTCGGCTGGCTGCCCTCGCAGGGCTACCAGCGCATCGGCGACGGCGTGGGCCCGTGGCTGCGTCACCTGGCGCTGCCCTGCGTCACGCTGGCCGTGATGTACGCGGCGCTCATCGCGCGGGTCACGCGCGCGGCGGTGTCGGAGGCGCTCACCGAAGACTACGTGCGCACCGCGCGCGCCAAGGGCATCGCCGAGTGGCGCATGCTGCTGCGCCACGCGCTGGCCAACGCGGCCGTGCCGATCGCCACCGTCATCGGCCTGAGCGTGGCGGGCCTGATCGGCGGCGTGGTGGTCACCGAGACGATCTACGCGATCCCCGGCCTGGGCCAGCTCACGGTGGACGCCGTGCTCTCGCGCGACTACCCGCTGATCCAGGCGATCACCCTCTTCTTCTCGCTCGTGTACGTGGTGGTCAACCTGCTGGTGGACCTGAGCTACCTGCTGCTCGATCCGCGCATCCGGTACTGACCTTCCTTCGAAAGCCTCGCCATGACTTCGATCTCCCTGCGCGACGACGCGCCTGCCTCTGCCGCGGTTCCTCCCGCCGCACCCCGGGCCCCGGCCCGCTCGCTGCTGCGCCGCCTGCTCGCCAACGGCGGCGTGCGCATCGGCGGCGTCCTGCTGGCCGCGATGCTGCTGCTGGCGGTGGCCGCGCCCTGGCTCGGCACCATCGACCCGAACGCGATGGACCCCGCGAACTCGCACCTGCCGCCCGGCGCGCGCGCCGAGTTCACCACGCTGGCGGGCGACAGCTTCGATCGCTTCTTTCCGCTGGGCACCGACAGCATGGGCCGCGACCTGTGGAGCCGCACGGCCTACGGCGCGCGCATCTCGCTGTCGGTGGGCGTGGCGGTGGCGCTGGGCTCGGTCGCGTTCGGCCTCGTGGTGGGCATGGTGGCGGGCTACTTCCGGCGCCTGGACGGCGTGATCATGCGGGTGATGGACGGGATGATGGCCATCCCCGGCATCCTGTTCGCGATCGTGCTGGTGGCCGTGTGGCGGCCCAGCCTGCTCACGGTGATCCTGGCCATCGTCGTGCCCGAGACGCCGCGCGTGGCGCGGCTGGTGCGCTCGGTGGTGCTGTCGGTGCGCGAGGAGCCGTACGTGGAAGCGGCCGTCGCGCTCGACACGCCGACCTGGAAGCTGATGTTGCGCCACATCCTGCCCAACACGGTGGCACCGCTGATCGTGCAGGGCACCTTCATCTGCGCGGCGGCGATGCTGGTGGAGGCCGTGATGTCCTTCCTGGGCATCGGCCTGCCGTCCGAGGTGCCGACCTGGGGGAACATCATGTCCGAAGGCCGCACGCACTTCACCTCCCACCCCTCGACCGTGCTGCTGCCCGGCCTGTTCCTGGCGCTCACGGTGCTGGCCGTGAACATGCTCGGCGACGGCCTGCGCGACGCACTCGATCCCAAGTTCAAGGCACGCGGAGGCTGAGCATGACATCCACCCCTTCCACAACGTCTGCCGCGCCCTGCCTCGTGGTGCGCGACCTCGCCATCGACCTGCCCGCCGGCGCCGACCGCGCGCACGCGGTGCACGGCATCTCGTTCGACGTCATGCCCGGCCAGGTCGTGTGCCTGCTGGGCGAATCGGGCTCCGGCAAGTCGGTCATCGCGCAGGCCGCGATGGGCCTGCTGCCCGCGTCGCTGCGGCCCTCGGCCGGGCGCATCGAGGTGCAGGGCGAGGACGTGCTCGCGGCCAGCCCGGCGCGGCTGCGCGCCCTGCGCGGCGCGCGCATGGCGATGGTGTTCCAGGAGCCGATGACCGCGCTCAACCCGGTGATGCGCTGCGGCGCGCAGGTCGACGAAATCCTGGCCGAGCACACGACACTGGGCGCCGCCGCGCGCCGCGCGCGCGTGCTCGCCATCTTCGAGCGCGTGCGGCTGCCCGAGCCCCAGCGCATCTACGACGCCTACCCGCATCAGCTCTCGGGCGGGCAGCGCCAGCGCATCGTGATCGCCATCGCGCTGATCCTGCGCCCGGCCCTGCTGATCTGCGACGAGCCCACCACCGCGCTCGACGTGACCACGCAGGCCGAGATCCTCGCGCTCATCCGCGAGATGCAGCAGGAGAACGGCACCGCCGTGCTGTTCATCACGCACGACTTCGGCGTGGTGGCCGACATCGCCGACCAGGTGGTGGTGCTGCAGCTTGGCCGGCAGGTCGAGAGCGGCCCGAAGGACGAGGTGCTGCGCCGACCGAAGGAGGCCTACACGCGCATGCTGCTCGACGCGGTGCCGCGCCTGGCCCCGGTGCTGCGCGCGCCCATCGACGCCCAGGCACCACTGCTCGATGCGCGCGGCGTGGGCAAGGTCTACCGCACGGGCAGCTGGCCCGGCAAGCGCCGCACGGTGCATGCGGCGGCCGACGTGTCGCTGAAGCTGCATGCGGGCGAGACGGTCGGCATCGTGGGCGAGTCGGGCTCGGGCAAGTCGACCGTGGCGCGCTGCATCGCGCGGCTGATCGAGCCGACCGACGGCGACATCCGCGTGCCGGGCATCGAGGGCTCGCGCGGCGCGCAGCGCTCGGCGTTCCGGCGCATGGTGCAGGTCGTGTTCCAGGACCCGAACCGTTCGCTCAACCCGCGCCGCACGGTGGGCCAGTCGATCGTCGAGGGGCCGGTGAACTTCGGCGTGCCGCACGCCAAGGCCTGGCAGCGCGCCGAGGAGCTGATGGCGCTGGTGCGGCTGCAGCCCGAGGTGCTGCACCGCTACCCGAGCGAGTTTTCGGGCGGCCAGCGCCAGCGGCTGTGCATTGCGCGCGCACTGGCCTGCGAGCCGCGCGTGCTGATCGCCGACGAGGCCGTGTCGGCGCTCGACGTGTCGGTGCAGGACCAGATCCTGAAGCTGCTCGCGGAAATCCAGCAGCGGCTGTCGCTCGGCATCCTGTTCATCACCCACGACCTGCGCGTGGCCAGCCAGATCTGCGACCGCCTGATCGTGATGCACAAGGGCCGCATCGTCGAGCAAGGCAGCGCGCACGACGTGCTGCTGTCGCCGCGCGAGGCCTACACGCGCACGCTCCTGGCCGCGGCGCCGGGCCAGGGCTATGCGTTCGGGGGCTGCTGAGCGCCGTCCTCTTCCTCTCTTTCAATCCACCTTCATCCCACCACCCAAAGAAGAAACGAAGCCATGACCACACCCCTGTACGAACTCAGTGCCCTCCAGTTGCTCGAACACTACCGTGACCGCGCCTTGTCGCCGGTCGAGGTGACGCAGGCCGTGCTTGCGCGCATCGAGCGCTGGGAGCCGCACATCCACGCCACCTACGGGCTGGACGCCGAGGCCGCGCTCGCATCGGCGCGCGCCTCCGAGGCACGCTGGGCCCAGGGCAAGCCGCAGGGCGATCTCGACGGCGTGCCGGTCACGCTGAAAGAGAACATCGCCACGCGCGGCACGCCCACGCCGATCGGCAGCGCCGCCACCGTGCTGGCGCCCGCCGCAGCCGACGCCCCCGCCGCCGCGCGCCTGCGCGAAGCCGGCGCGGTGATCGTGACCAAGACGACGATGCCCGACTTCGGCTTCCTCGGCGCGGCGCCGTCGAGCTTCCACGCGCTCACGCGCAACCCGTGGGACCTGGGCCGCAACACCGGCGGCTCGAGCTCCGGCGCCGGCGCCGCCGCCGCCGCGGGCTACGGCCCGCTGCACCTGGGCACCGACATCGGCGGCTCGGTGCGCATTCCGGCCAGCTTCTGCGGCGTGTTCGGCCTCAAGCCCAGCCACGGCCGCATCCCGGTCGACCCGCCCGCCGCGGCGCGCGTGATCGGCCCCATGACGCGCACCGTGGCCGACGCCGCGCTCTTGATGCAGGTGGTGACGCGCCCCGACGCGCGCGACTACATGAGCCTGCCGCCGAACGACTTCGCATGGCAGCGGCTCGAGCGCAACGTGAAGGGCCTGCGCATCGGCCTGTGGACCGAGACCATGGGCGGCTGGCCGATCGATGCGGAAGTGAAGGAGGCGGTGCTGGCCGCGGCCCGTCTGTTCGAGCAGGCCGGCGCCATCGTCGAGCCACTGGCCGACTGGACCACGCTGGACATGCGCATGGGCATGGCCCACTTCTTCACCATGCGCTGCCGCGTCGACCTGGCCGCGATGCCGCCCGAACGCGCGAAGCTCGCGGCCGGCTACATCCATCAGGCGGCGGAGTTCGCCGCCTCGCTCACGCCCGAAGACACCTTCCGCGCCTTCACGCGCATGCAGGCGCTGCGCGCGGCCACCGTGGCGGCCACGCAGCCCTTCGACTACGTGCTGTCGCCGGTGTCGCCGGTGCTGCCGTTCGCGGCGGAGGCCATCAACAGCGGCTCGGAAAACCTGCTGAAGGACTCGCACTTCACGTCGGTGTTCAACCAGTCGGAACAACCGGCCGCCTCGATCAACTGCGGCCATGCGAAAAATGGCCTGCCGATCGGCCTGCAGATCGCGGGGCGTCGCTTCGACGACCTGGGCGTGCTGCAGATGGCGCGCTTCTACGAATCGGTGCGTCCGGCACAGGCGCGCTGGCCTGAACCGGCCTGACCGGGCTGGGTCAGGCGAATCAGTCCGGCGCGTTCATCACGCGGTCGAACTCTTCGTCGGCCGGCACGTTGTCGGCATCGAGCTCGCTGGCATCGGTGAGGTCGATGCCCGTTTCGTCCGACAGGTCGTCGGACGCATCGGCTTCGAGTTCGTCGAAGTCGTCGGCAGGCGTGCTGTCGTCATCGTCGTCTTCGGACGACGAGGCGGAGCGCGCGGTGGCATCGGCTTGGGGCGTCATGATCGAATTCCTCGGCAGATGAGTAAACGGCCCTCTATGGTGCGCCTGTTTTGCCCCTTGCGGTGGATCGCCGGGCTGACGTCGGTGTCGGAAAGTTTCCCGTCCCCCGAGGCCGACGACACTCGTTGTCGTCAGTCCTTGTGGACGTGGCCGTGCTCGCCGTGTCCTTCATCATGGCCGTGTTCGTGGCCATGCTCGCCGTGCGCGAGCCGGCTCACGAGCGTGACCAGCAGGATGCCCGCCGCGAGCCACGCGATCTGCGCCGCGGTCTGGCGCGCGGGCAGGCGCTTCTGCAACTGCGGAATCAGGTCGGCCAGCGCCACGTAGACGAAGCTGCTGCCCGCCAGCACCAGGAAATACGGCAGCCAGCCATGCAGCTGGTCGACCAGCCACCAGCCCGCGATGCCGCCGAGCATCGTCATCGTGCCCGCGAGCGACACCTTCACCAGCGCCGCGCGGGAATTGGCCGAGCTCTGGCGCAGCACGACGAGGTCGCCGATGTGGTGCGGCACTTCGTGCGCGAGCACGGCCAGCGCGGCCACGAGGCCCAGGCGGATGTCGGCCACGAAGGCCGAGGCGATCAGGATGCCGTCGCCGAAGCAGTGCACGCTGTCGCCGGTGAGCACGGCCCAGCCGCCGCCGCCCGTGGGGGGCGCGTGGTGGTGATGGGCGTGCGAATGGCCGTGGTGATCGTGGTCGTGGTGATCGTGCGCGCCCTCTTTCGCCGGTGCGGCATCGCCATGGTGATGCTCATGCCCGTGGTGCCACAACTCGGCCTTGTCGAGCAGAAAGAAGAACACCAGCCCGAACAGCAGCACCGCGAACAGCAGCGCGGGCTCGATGCGGCTTTCGAAGGCCTCGGGCAGCAGATGCATGAAGGCGGTGGCCAGCAGCGCGCCGGCCGCCAGGCTCAGCAGGTGCTGCGGGTTCACGCCGCCGCCACCGCTGCGCACGCCCACGCGCAGCAGCAGGGCCGCGAGCCAGACGCTACCGATGCCGGCGACCAGGGTCGCCACGAGAATTACTATCAAATTCATAGCTGCTTGCGCAAGAGGGACGGCCGGTACGGCCTTGTTCCGTTCATAAAAAGAGAAAGGCCGTCACTTCGGACGGCCTTCGGCGGCAGGTGGCTACGGGCGCCGTCTTCGGTCAGGCGACACCATTGGCTTTGAACCAGGCCGTGGCACGCTGCCAGCCGTCGTCCGCGGCGCTCTTGAGGTAGCTGGGGCGGTAGTCGGCGTGGAACGCGTGGCCTGCTTCGGGGTACACGACGAAGCTCGATGCCTTGGCCGCCGGAGTCCCACCGGCCAGAGCAGCTTTCATCTTATCAACCGTGTCAAGGGGGATGCCCTGGTCTTTTCCGCCGTACAGGCCGAGCACCGGCGCCTGCAGGCTGGCGGCGATGTCGACGGGGTGCTTGGGTTGCAATTCGCTGGCCTGCCCGACCAGCCGGCCGTACCAGGCCACGCCGGCCTTGACCTTGCCGGTGGCCGCATACAGCCACACGATGCGCCCGCCCCAGCAGAAGCCGGTGATGCCGGCCTTGGCGGTGTCGCCGCCGTTGGCCTTGGCCCAGGCCAGCGCGCCGTCGAGGTCGGCCATGACCTGCGCGTCGGGCACCTTGGTGACGATGTCGGCCTGCAGCTTGGGAATGTCGGTGTAGCCGCGCGGATCGCCCTGGCGCGCATACAGCTCGGGCGCAATGGCCAGGTAGCCCAGCTCGGCGAAGCGGCGGCAGGTGTCGGCGATGTACTCGTGCACGCCGAAGATTTCCTGGATCACCAACACCACGGGCAGCCCCGTCTTGCCGGCCGGCGCCGCGGCATAGGCAGGCACCCCGAAGCCGTTGACGGTGTACTTGATGGGGCCGGCCTTCAGGCCGTCGGCCGGGGTGGCGATGGCCGTCTGCGCGGCGACCGGCAGCACGGCGGCGGCGTAGCCGACACCGAGGGCGGCCTTGAGCGCGGTGCGGCGCGTGGCCCCCTGCTCGGTGCTGTCGCCGGGGCGCAGCGAATCGAATTCGGAACGGTTGTCGTCAAAGGAGGTCATGCAAGGGCTCCGGTTGAATCGTCTGACAAGGGGGTGTGGCGTAGAAAAACGCACGCCGCAATGTAGGCGAAATCGGGCCGGGCCGTATGACCGGACCGTAAAGCAGCCGGGCCGCTTCGGGCTGTGGCTAGGTGCCGTAAGCCCGCCGTGCCAGCGCCTCGGCCAGCACCTGCGCCGGGTCGACGAGGCGCAGCCCCGCCACCGCGGCCGAGCCCTGCAGGCCCAGCGGCACCTCGGTGCAGCCCATGATGATCGTGACCGGGCCGTGCCGTTCGGCCAGCCGCAGCGCGACCTCGGAGAAGCAGCGTTCGGCCAGCGGCAGGTTGCCGGCCTTCACGCCGTCGAAGATGCCGCGCATGATGGTCTGGCGCTCGTCGGCCGATGGCACGTGGCAGCCCAGGCCGGCCTCTGCCAGCGCCTGCTCGTACAGCCGCACGCGGTAGGTGCCTTCGGTGGCCATCAGCGCGACCTCGCTCGCGCCCTGCGCGGCCAGGTGCTGCGCGGTCTCGCGCGCCATGTGCAGCAGCTCGACCTGCGGAAAGCGCTCCTGCAGGTTGGCGTGCCACGCATGCGCGGTGTTGCAGGCGATGGCCACGGCGCGGCTGCCCAGCGCGGCCAGCCGGCCCAGCGCCTGCAGCATCGGTTCGAGCGGCTGGTGCGCGCCCTGCGCGTCGGAGGCCAGTGCGCCGGTGCGGTCGGGCACCGGCACCTGCGCCAGCCAGTGTTCGGGAAAGGACTGGTCGCGCACCGGCTCGCCGCGCGCACGCATCTGCTGCGCGCAGGCCTGCACGAAGAGCCGGACGAAGTCGGCGCCCGCCGCGGGGCCCATGCCCCCGAGGATGCCGACGACCTGTGTGGCTGCGACCATGTCTTTTCTCTTTCGCTCTCTCTGTGCGATCAGGTCGCTGGCTTGTCGCTGAAGGCTTTCAGGTTTTCCTTCAGCTGGTCGCTCATCGGCAGGTTCAGCGGCACGTTCTTCGGCGGGATCGGCTGCATGAACCACTTGGTGTAGAGCTTCTCGAACTCGCCGCTCTTCATCATGGCGGTGAAGGTGTCGTCCACCAGCTTCTTGAAGGCCGGGTCGTCCTTGGGCAGCATGCAGGCGTAGGGCTCGACCTGCAGCGACTCGCCCACCACTTCGTAGTCGGCCGGGTTCTTCGAGTTGGCGATGAGGCCGAACAGCAGGATGTCGTCCATGGCGAAGGCCACGGCGCGGTCGCTCTCGACCAGCAGGAACGCGTCGGCGTGGTCCTTGCCGAGCACGATGTTCATGTCGAGGTTCTTCTCGGTGTTGTACTTGCGCATGACCAGCGCGTTGGTGGTGCCGGTGGTGCTGGCCACGGTCTTCTTCGCGAGGTCGGCGTAGTCCTTGATCTTGGACGACTTCTTCGTCAGCAGGCGCGTGCCCGTGTAGAAGTGGTTCACCGCAAAGGCCACGTCCTTGCCGCGTGCGGTGTTGTTGGTGGTGGAGCCGCACTCCAGGTCGATGGTGCCGTTGGTGATCAGCGGGATGCGGTTCTGCGAAGTGACCGCCATCAGCGAGACCTGCAGGTTGGGCTTGTTCAACTTCTTCTTCACCGCCTCGACCACGGCGTTGGAGAGTTCCACCGAGAACCCGATCGGCTTGTTGGGGCCGTCCAGGTAGCTGAAGGGCACCGACGACTCGCGGTAGGCGAGCGAGATCTTGCCGGACTCGGCGATCTTGGCGAGCGTGTCGGCAGCCTGCGCGGCCGGTGCAGTGAAGAGGACCGCGGCAGCCAGGGACGCCATCAAAACGGAGAGTTTCATTCGAGCCTTCATCGGTTGGATTGAACAGACAGCCAGTGTAAGAAGGAGTGACACATCGGGACAATTCCAATTAACCCCGGGGTCATGCCCAAAGGTTATGGGCTGGGTTCTTTTGGCATTTCCGGGCACGGCGAGGGGCCTCTACAGTCGCACGCTGTCTCTTCTGTTCCCTTTCTTCTTCACTTCCGGAAAGTTGCCCCCATGCATGTGTGCGTGCTCGGCGCCGGCATCGTGGGCCTGGCGACCGCCTGGCAACTCGAGCGCCAGGGCCACCAGGTCACGGTGATCGACCGCGCGGCGCCCGGCGCGGGCGCCAGCGGCGGCAACGGCGCGCAGCTGAGCTACTCGTACGTGCAGCCGCTGGCCGATCCGTCGATCTGGACGCAGCTGCCCAAGCTGCTGTTCTCCCCCACTTCGCCGCTGAAGCTGCGCCCGCAGCTCGACCCGCTGCAATGGCGCTGGGGCCTGGCCTTCCTGGCCGCGTGCAACGCCGCGACCTCGCGCGACACCACCGCGCAGCTGCTCGCGCTGGCGGCCGCGAGCCGCACCGGCTTCGAGGCCATGCAGGCCGACATCGCGCCTGACTGCGATTTCTCCGCCACGGGCAAGCTGGTGCTCTATGCGAGCGCGGCGTCGCTCGAAGGGGCGAGCGCACAGGTCGAACTGCAGCGCACCCTGGGCAGCGAGCAGCGCATCGTCACGCCCGACGAGTGCGTGGCCATCGAGCCCGCGCTCGCGGACTACCGCGGCCAGATGGCGGGTGCGGTCCACACGCCGAGCGAGTGCGCGGCCGACTGCCTCAAGGTGTGCGCCGAGCTGATGCGCGCACTGAGCGCGCGCGGCGTACGCTTCATGCTCGGTGCCGACGTGCACGGCTTCGCGCGCAGCGAAGGTCGCGTGGCGGCGGTGCAGACGAGCGAGGGCGACATCGAAGCCGATGCCTTCGTGATGGCACTCGGCTCGGCCTCGCACAAGCTCGGTCGCGCACTCGGCGCCTACCTGCCGGTGTACCCGCTCAAGGGCTACAGCATCACGGTCGACGTCGACCCCGCCCCCGGCGCGGCGCCGCGCGTGAACGTGACCGACAGCGCGCGCAAGGTCGTCTTCGCGCGCATCGGCTCGCGCCTGCGCGTGGCCGGCATGGCCGAGCTCGTGGGGCACGACGCGAGCATTCCCGCCACGCGCATCGAGACGCTGGCCGACGCCACGCGCGCCGTGTTCCCGCGCGCGAGCCGGCTGACCGAACTGCACCCCTGGACCGGCATGCGCCCCGCCACGCCGAAGGGCCTGCCGATCATCGGGCGGCTGCCGCATGCGCCGTCGAACATGCTGTTCAACACCGGCCACGGCGCGCTGGGTTTCACGCTGGCCTTCGGCTCGGCGCAGCGGATCGCGCAGACGCTGGACGCGGCCCCGTCGCACTCTTGAGCTTGCGGCCCAGGCGCCGCCAGCCGATCACCACGCCGGTCAGGCTCAGCAGCGCGCCGCCCACGCTCAGCGCGACCAGCAGCACGTCCCACAGCGGGCGGTGCGCGAGCAGCGGCAGCCAGTCCCAGCTGTGCAGCATCGCGAACAGCCAGCGGCTCCACCGGCGCGTGCTGTCGCTGCGACCGAGCACGGCGCCGGTCTGCGGATCGACGTGGACCCAGGTGGCGTGCGCGTCGGCGAACACCACGCGCCAGACGGGCAACGGCTTCTCGCTGCCGCCAGTCATGGTGTGCGCTTCGCGCGTGTAGTAGTGGCTGTCGTAGGCGGTGAGCACGTCGATGCGCGCGACCGCGTCGGGCAGCAGTTGCGCGACGGCGGTGCGCAGCGCCTCCGGGTCGATCTGTTGCGGCTGCGCGCTGGCCGCGTCGCGCACCAGCGGCCGGCCGCTGGCGGTGCTGGCCAGCACCAGCGTCTGCCCTGCCGCGCGCACCCAGCGCAGTTCGCGGATATCGCCACGCGTTGACGCCAGCAACGCGGCGGGCGTTGCATCACCAGCGTCCACCACGAGCGGCCCGCCCTGCATCGCCGCCATGCGCAATGCCGGCGCGCCGCTGTCGAACACGCGCCAGGGATTCATCGACATCAGCCCGCTGAAGATCCACGTCAGCGTGACGAGCGCGAACAGCAGCCCGCTGATGTGATGCCAGCGCATCATGAAGCCCTGGTACGGCGAATGCGAGCCGCTCTTGTAGGTGCGCCGGAAGCGCCAGCGCATCACCCCCACCACCGTGCCCGTGAGCGTGACGGCGATGCCGACGATCGACAGCCAGTTGACGATGTCCGCCCAGTAGCGGTCCAGCCCCGTGCCGCGCAGCGGGTACAGCCAATGGATCCACGCACCGGTGTAGTTCCACAGCCGCTCGGCGCGCGGTGCATCGCGCACCACTTCGCCGGTCCGGCCCGAGATGTACAGCCGCGTGGCCTGCGCATCGGCCAGGTCGACCACATGCAGCGGGCGGTGCGCGTCGAGCCCGCGCGAATGGGTGAAGGCGTCTTCGTCGATGGTGCCCCGGTACTGGAGCACCACGGCCTCGCCCCCATAGGCCTGCGCACTCACGAGCGCGCGGGCGCGGTCGACCTGGGGCAGCACGGCGCCGCTCTGCGCATCGACGACGACCACGCCGCGCCCCGGCGGTGATCGGCGCGCACCGGGTTCTGCCGCGCTCGCCGGCACCGCGAGGTACACCGCCTGCCCGCCGCTGGCCACGGCCAGCCGCAGGTCCTGCAGCGGCCCCGCGATACCGGCCGCATCGAGCGCCTGCCGCGGCCCCAGCAAGGGCGCCTTCGCATCGAGCGCCGGCAGGTGCTGCAAACGCTCGGCCTCGGTGAGCTTGGGGTAGCCCACGTACATCATCACCACGCCCGAGACGAACCACATCGCGAAGAAGGCGCAGACGACCACGCCGAGCCAGCGGTGGATCAGGAACAACCAGCGTTTGGCATGCATGGCGGCGCTCCCTGGGCTCAGAAGCTCACGCGCACCGACACATCGGCCGTGCGCGGCGCGCCGAGGTAGGCGAAGCCGGCGCCGACGTTCGCGGCGTACACGCGGTCGGTCGCGTTGCGCACGCGGCCCACCAGCGTGACGTTGCGGTTCACCTGCCAGCTCAGCCCGAGGTCGAGCAGCGTGTAGCCGGGCCAGTGCATCGTGTTGGCCGCATCGGCGTACACCTTGCCCACATGCCGCACGCCCGCCGTGGCCTGCAGGCGCGGCGTGATGGCATACGACACCCAGAGGTTCGCGACCACCGCCGGCGTGTTGGTCGGCGTGCGGCCCGCGAGCGACACGCCGCCCTGGCGGAACTGTTCGTAGCGCGCATCGACGTACGTGAGGTTGCCCTGCAGCGACCACTGCGGAGTGGGCTGCAGCCCGAGCGCCAGCTCCACGCCCTTGGACGACTGCTCGCCGACCAGCACCGTGAGCGCGCTGTTGGCCGGGTCCTGCGTCGCGATGTTGGTGCGGCGGATGCTGTAGGCCGCGAGCGTGGCCGTGCCCTTGCCCTGCCAGAAGTCGAGCTTGGTGCCGACCTCGACCTGCCGGCCCGTGGTGAGCTCGCTGTTGTTGCGCACATCGGCGAACGAAGCGGTCGAGAGCACGCCCGAGGGCGGGTCGGCCGCCGTGGCGTACTGCGCGTACAGGTTGGCGCCGGGCGCGATGTCCCACACCAGGCCGATGCGGCCGGTGGTGGGTTGGTAGCCGCGATGGAAGGTGGCCGGGTTCGCCGCATCCACGGTGCGGCGGTTGACCAGGTCGAGGTCGATGCGCTCGTGGCGCAGCGCCGTCACGAGGTGCAGCGACGGCTGCAGCGCGGTGCGGTTCTCCAGGTACAGCGCGGTGGTCCGCACCTTGTTGTCGCGGTCGGGTCGGAAGCCCGGCGTCATGCCCGGCACGTCGAAGAAGCGCTCGGTGGCAAAGACGTACGGGTTCACCGTGCTCACGGTGCCGGGCAGGCTGTTGGGAAAGCGCGTCTGCCGGTTCACGCTGAAGTCCAGCCCGAAGGACCAGTCGCTCTTCAACCCGCCGAGCTGGCCCTTGTAGATGCCTTCGACGCGGTTGCCCCACACGTCCTGGTCGTGCCGCTGCAGCAAGGCGCCCGAGCGGATGACGGCCGTGTTGCGCGCGTTGTAGCGGTAGTTCTCGACGTTGCGGTAGTCACGCAGCACGTCATAGGCATAGAAGGTGTTCTTGAACTGCAGCGCGTCGCTGGCCTGCCATTCGGTGACCGAGCGCAGCCACTGCACGCGCTGCGCGTAGAGGCCGTCGGCGCTGTTGTAGTTCTTGAAGCGCGTGCCGCGGTCGATGCGCATCTCGCCGCCCGCCGGGTTCAGCACCGGCGTGCCCCAGTAGGGCCGCGTCACGTCTTCGTCCTGGAACTCGTAGGCCAGCGTGTGCTTCAGGCCGCCGCCGAAGTCCGACAGCAGCGAGGCCGCGAGCTGCGTCGACTTGCTTTTGGTGCCGTCGGTCCAGCCGTGGGCGTCGCGATGGTTCACGTCGATGCGCGCGTAGTGGCTGCCCGCGCCGCCGTCGCCGGCGATGCGGCGGTTGAGGCCGAAGGAGGCCTCTTTCAGGTTCTGCGTGCCCAGGCGCAGCTGTGCTTCGGCGAAGTCGCTGCGCTCGGGCGCCTTGGTGATGTAGTTGATCGAGCCGCCCAGCGCGCCCGAACCGAACAGGAAGCTCGACGGGCCGCCGATGGCCTCGACGCGGTCGTAGATCCAGCTGTCGACCGGGCGCGCCGCGATCGAGTACTGCAGGTTGATGCCGTTGAACAGCTGCGCGATCGAGCCGCTGCCGAAGCCCCGGTAGCTCACGCCGACGTTGCCGGGCGCATCGTGCGCGGTCACGCCGGGCACGGCGCGCAGCGCCTCCTGCGTGTTCTGCGCGCCGCGCGCATCGAGCACCGCGCGGTTCACCACCGTGACGGAGGCCGGCGTCTCGCGCGGCGTGAGGCCCAGGCGGCTCGCGGTGTCGGCGGGCGTGTCGAGGTCGAGCCGGCCGTTGGGGCGCGGGGCGTCGTCGGCCACTTCGATCAAAGGCAGTGAAGACACGGTGGTCTGGGCTTGGACAGGCGAACTGACGGCGCCGAACAAGGCAAGCAGCCCCATGGCGGGGGCACGGGAAAGGGTGGGCATGGCATCTCTCTTGCGACGGCGCTGGCGAAAACAAATGAAGCGCAGCGCCGGCCGCACAACGACCGGGAACGCACCGCGCGGCCCGTTCAGGCGGCGTCAGGTGCAGGAACGACGAAGCTCAGGAGAGATGCGTGGGCGGCCCGCGCGCCGGCAGCGGCGAGGCCGTGGCTGCCGCGAGGCGGGCAGCGGGAATCGATTGCAGCGCGCGGCCCAGCGGCAGCGGCGTGGGCAGCGTCACCTGCGCGGCGGCGGGCGGCGGCCCGGAGACCATGCACAGCGGGCAGTCCATGGCCGCCATGCCGACTTCGGTGGCGCCGTCGTCGCCCTGCACGATGAGCTTGACGGTGCCCGCGGCGGAACACACGAGCTCCATCGCCTGCGGGTTCACGAGCGGCGAGGCGCCCGCGACCAGCAGCGACGCCATGAACCACGCCAGCACCAGGCGGTGCATTGCGCAGAAGGTTCGAAGGGCGTGCATGGGCGCGGATTATGGCGCGAGGCGAATGCCCCGCATCTTTCTCAGGCGGTCTGCTCGATCGCTTCGCGCATGCAGCGCGTGATGCCGCGCACCGCCACCGAATCGGGCCGGCCCGCGAAGCGCAGCGCGCGCACCGGCACCGGAATGTGCGGCTCCAGCGTCAGCACCTCGACCTTGGCGCGGTCGGCCGAGCGCGCCGTGCAGCCGTCGACCAGCGCCACGCCCAGCCCGTGGTGCGCCATGGCCAGCGCCGCGTGGTAGGTCTGCACCGTGACCACGGCCTGCTGGAAACCCACGCCCGCCTGCCGGCAGGCCTGGCTCAGGCTGGTGCCGACCGGGTCGCGGCCGTCCAGGCCGATCACCGGGCGGTCGATGAGGTCGTGCAGCGCCACCGAGCCGTTGCGCACCAGCGCGCGCGGCAGCATGCCCTTGGGCGCCACGCACACCATGCGGCTGTCGGCCAGCGTCTCCTGCGTGAGCGAGGGATGCACCGCGGGGCTGAAGGCGAAGCCCACGTCGGCCTCTTGCAAGAGCAGCGCCGACATGATCTGCGGCGAGTGCAGCGACTCGACCGTGATCGCATAGCCCGGGTGCATCTCGCGGAAGGCCTTGAGCGCGCGCGGCAGGATTTCGTAGCTCAGTGCGAGCACGCTGAGGATGCGCAGCTCGCCCGTGTCGTTGCCCGCGCGCAGGTTCGCCGCCAGCCGCTGCACCTCGTCGAGCTGCGCGAACAGCCGCTCGATGTGCGGGTACAGCGTGAGCGCCTCGGTGGTCGGCGTGAGCCGCCCCTTGGCGCGCTGGAACAGCGGAAAGCCCAGCTGCAGCTCGGCATGCTGCAACGTGCGGCTCACGGCCGGCTGCGTGATGTTGATGAGCCGCGCGGCCGCGCTCACGCTGCCCGCGAGCATGATCGCGTTGAAGACCTCGATGTGGCGCAGCCGCATGGCCGACAGCGGTCGGGGGCGGTCAGCGAACGGTGGTCTTGCCGGTGGCGATGTCCATCACCATGCGCACGCCGAGGTACAGGCGCGGCTCGATGGAGTCGATCAGCACGTACTCCGCGTCGGCCGTGTGCGCGCCGAAGCCCTGCAGGCCGAAGCGCTCGATGACCGGCGCCTTGGTCTTGAGCGAGGCGAACGCCGCGTCGGTGCCGCCACCGGCCGCCTTGTCGTCGGCGCCCAGCGGGCGGCCCAGCTCGTCCTTGTAGATGGCCTGCGCGTGCTTGGCGAGCGCGCGCGACGCGTCGGTGGCCTCGAGCGGCGGACGGCGGCGTTCGAACTTCAGCTCGACCTTGGCGTCGGGCACCAGCTGCTTCTTCACGCGCTCGTTCACCTGCTGCTCGATCCGGTCGTAGTCGGCCACCTTGAGCACGCGCACGTCGGCGCCCGCCGTGGCGCTGGCCGGGATCACGTTGCGGTTGGTGCCCGACTTGGAGATGGTCCAGTTCATCTTCAGGCCCGTGGCCGGATCGGACAGGTCGCGCATCTGCAGGATCTGGTGCGACAGCTCGTACAGCGCGTTCACGCCCAGCTCGGGTGCGGAGCCCGCGTGCGAGGCCTTGCCCGCCACGTTCAGCGTGACCGAGGCGATGCCCGCGGTGGCCAGCGAGAGTTTGTCGTCCTTGATCGACGCGCCCTCGAACGACAGCACCGCATCGTGCTCGCCGCCCAGCTTGGTGAGCAAGGCGCGCGAACCGGGCGAGCTGATTTCCTCGTCGCCGTTGATCAGCACGGTGAGCGTGCCGTAGTCCTTGAACTTCAGCGCCTGCAGCATCGACACCAGGTGCGTGATGACGGCCACACCCTGCTTGTCGTCGGCAATGCCCAGGCCGTAGGCCTTGTCGCCGTCGACGCGGAACGGCTGCTTGTTGAGCATGCCCACGGTGTAGACCGTGTCCATGTGCGCGATGAGCATGATCTTCTTGGTGCCCGTGCCCTTGAAGGTGGCGCGCACCACGCGGCCGATTTTTTCGGGCGTGTCTTCCATGCGGTAGGCGTCGGCGCTCGGGTCGATCAGCTCGACCTCGCCGCCCAGCGCCTTGAACTTCGCGGCGATGAGGTCGGAGATTTTCTCGAGGCCTTCGATGTCGCGGCTGCCCGACTCGATGGAGACCAGCTCCTTCAGCGTCTCGAGCAGGGCGGGCTTTTCCTTGGCGGCGAGCGCGGCGATGCGGGCATCAGGGGCAGCGGAAGCGGTGCCGAGGAAGGCCGCGCAGACGGCGGCGAGCAGGAAGGTGCGGGGCTGGAGTTTCATGGGCGTGTTTCTTCTTTCTGTCGTTTGTCTCTTGGGGATCGTGCGAATGTGGATCAGTGGGCCTTGTCCCAGTTGGGACCGACGCCGATCTCGGCGAGCAGCGGCACCTTGAGCGCCGCCACGCCGGCCATCAGGCGCGGGATTTCGGTGCGCACCCATTCGACCTCGGCCTCGGGCACTTCGAACACCAGTTCGTCGTGCACCTGCATGATCATCTTGGTGGCGCGCTTTTCTTCGTCAAGCACGTTCTGTACCTTGACCATGCTGAGCTTGATGAGGTCGGCCGCCGTGCCCTGCATCGGCGCGTTGATGGCCTGGCGCTCGGCCGCCTTCTTGCGGGGGCCGTTGCCGCCGTTGATCTCGCTCAGGTAGAGGCGCCGGCCGAACACGGTCTCGACATAGCCCTTGTCGCGCGCGAACTCCACGATCTGGTCCATGTAGGTCTTCACGCCCGGGTAGCGCGCAAAGTAGCGATCGATGTACGAGGCCGCGGCCTTGGTCTCGATGCCCAGGTTCTTCGCCAGGCCGAAGCTGCTCATGCCGTAGATGAGCCCGAAGTTGATGACCTTGGCATAGCGGCGCTGCTCGCTGGACACCTGGTCGGGCGTGGTGCCGAACACCTCGGCGGCCGTGGCGCGGTGCACGTCGACGCCGTCGGTGAAGGCGCGCAACAGCGACTCGTCGCCGCTGATGTGGGCCATGATGCGCAGCTCGATCTGCGAGTAGTCGGCGCTGGCGATCACGCTGCCTGCCGGTGCCACGAAGGCCTCGCGCACGCGCCGGCCTTCGGGCGTGCGGATCGGGATGTTCTGCAGGTTGGGGTCGTTGCTGCTCAGGCGGCCCGTGACGGCCACGGCCTGCGCGTAGTGCGTGTGCACGCGGCCGGTGCGCGGGTTGGCCAGCTGGCCGAGCTTGTCGGTGTAGGTGCCCTTGAGCTTCGAGAGGCCGCGGTGCTCGAGGATCTTGGCGGGCAGCGGGTAGTCTTCGGCCAGCTTCTCGAGCACTTCTTCGTCGGTGCTGGGCGCGCCGCTCGGCGTCTTCTTGACCACGGGCAGGCCCAGCTTGGTGAAGAAGATCTCGCCGATCTGCTTGGGCGAACCCAGGTTGAAGGGCTGGCCCGCGATGTCGTAGGCCTCCTGCTCCAACGCCATGATGCGCGTGCCCAGGTCGTGGCTCTGTGCGGCCAGCGTGGGCGCGTCGATCAGGACGCCGTTGCGCTCGATGCGGTACAGCGCCTCGCTCGAATCCATTTCGAGCTGGTAGATGTAGGCCAGCTTCTCTTCCTTCTGCAGCAGGGGCCACAGCGTGCGGTGCACGTCGAGCGTCTGGTCGCTGTCTTCGCACGAGTACTCGGCGGCCTTGGCGATGTCGACCTGGCTGAACGGAATCTGGTGCGCGCCCTTGCCGCACAGGTCTTCATAGGAAATGCCGCTGCGCCCCAGATGGCGCTCGGCCAGGGACGACAGGCCGTGCGGCTTGTTCACTTCGAGCACATAGCTCTGCAGCATGGTGTCGTGCGCGTAGCCCTGCACCTCGATGCCGTGGTTGGCGAACACGTGGCGGTCGTACTTGATGTGCTGGCCGAGCTTCTTCTTGTCGGCGTTCTCGAGCCAGGGCTTGAGCCTGGCAAGCACCTCGTCGATGGGCAGCTGCGCGGGCGCGTCGGGGTAGTTGTGCGTGAGCGGAATGTAGGCCGCTTCGCCCGGCGTGACGCTGAAGCTGATGCCCACGATCTGCGCGACCATTTCGTCGAGCGAGGTGGTCTCGGTGTCGATGGCCGTGAGTTCGGCGGCCTCGAGTTTGGCGAGCCAGGCGTCGAACTGCGCCCACTCCATGACCGTGTCGTATTTCAGGTTGCTCGCGGGCGCGGCGGCCTCTTGCGCGTCCAGCTCGGAGGGTTCGTCGAACAGACCGCCCTGGTCGCGGTCGGCCTTCGAAGCGGCCTTCTTCTTGGCGTTCTCTTCGATCAGCTCGGGCGGCACTTCCTGCGCTTCGAGCGACTTGACGAGGCTCTTGAAACCGAACTTCTCGTAGAAGGGCTTCAGCTCGGCCGTCTGCGGCGCGCCGACGGGCAGGCCTTCGAGCGAGGGCAGGCCTTCGACAAAGCCGTTCAGGTCGCAATCGGTGCGGATGGTGACGAGGCGCTTGCTCAGCGGCAGCTTGTCGAGCGCCTGGCGCAGGTTCTCGCCGGCGGCGCCCTTCACTTCGGCGGCGCGTTCGACCAGCGCATCGAGCGAGCCGTATTCGAGCAGCCACTTGGCGGCGGTCTTGGGGCCGACCTTCGGCACGCCGGGCACGTTGTCGACCGTGTCGCCGATGAGCGTCTGGTAGTCGACCATGAGGCTGGGCGGCACGCCGAACTCGGCCGTCACGCCGGCGATGTCGCGCTTCTTGCCGTTCATCGTGTCGATGATGGTGATGTGCTCGTCGACCAGCTGGCTCAGGTCCTTGTCGCCGCTGGACACGATCACTTCGACGCCCTGCGCGGCCGCCACCTTGGCGAGCGTGCCGATCACGTCGTCAGCCTCGACGTCGGGCACCGTGAGCACCGGCCAGCCCAGCAGCTTGACCACTTCGTGGATGGGGTCGATCTGGCTGCGCAGGTCGTCGGGCATCGGCGAGCGGTTGGCCTTGTACTCGGGGTACCAGTCGTCGCGGAAGGTCTTGCCGGGGGCGTCGAAGATGCAGGCCGCGTAGTCGGCGCGCACCTCGCGGCGCAGCGCGGTCATCATGTTGATCATGCCCCGGATCGCCCCGGTGGCCGGGCTCTTGGGGTCGCCGGGCACGGCGCGCAGATCGGGCATCGCGTGGAAGGCCCGGTACAGGTAGCTCGAGCCATCGACGAGCAGCAGCGTTTTCTTGTCGGTCATCGGGGCATTTTGCCGTGCCCGGACCGGCGTCCGGAACGACACCAGGGTCGGCTGGCGGCCGACACGCCGCCAGCGGGTGCACGCCTACAATCCTTGCATGCCTAGCTCCCCACTCCTGGTCGCCCGCCGCATCCTGCTGGCGCTGGCTTTCGCCACCCCCGTTGCCGCCCTCGCGCAGGCGCCGGCCGCGCCCGCCGCCCAGCCGGCCCCGGCGGAACCGCTACAAAATCAGGAGCAGGCCGACGGCCGGCGCAACCAGAAGGTCGAGCACATCCACACGGAAGACAGCGGCGCCTCGGTCGACGAGGTGCGCTACGGCGGCCGCACGCAGAGCATCAACGTCAAGCCCAAGTCGAACATGCCCGGTTACGAAGTGCTGCCCAACGACGGCGGCAGCGCCCGCCCCGGCACGACCGGCGACGCGAACAGCGGCGGCAACGGCCCGCGTGTCTGGAACGTGCTGAAGTTCTGACCGTGACGCTGTCGTTCTCCTTCCCGCCCTCCCTCTTTTCTCCCGCAGCCGCCGTCCGGCGCTGAGCATCGCCATGGCAGTTTTTACCGAAGTCCCGTTCGGCGAGGCAGACGCGCTCGTCCAGCGCCTTGGCATGGGCGCCCTGCGCGAGCTGCGCGGCATCGAGGGCGGCATCGAGAACACCAACTACTTCGCCACCACCGAGTCGGGCGAGTTCGTGCTGACGCTGTTCGAGCGCCTGAGCGCCGAGCAGCTGCCGTACTACCTTTGCCTCATGAAGCACCTGGCCGGTGCCGGCCTGCCGGTGCCCGCGCCCGTGGCCGACCCGGCCGTGGCGCCGCCGACCGGCCATGCGCTGTCGATCCCCGCGCAGGCGCCCTGCGAGCTGCTGCACCGCGTGGCCGGCAAGCCCGCGGCGCTGGTGCAAAAGTTGTCAGGCCGCAGCGAGCTGGCCCCCACGGCCGCCCACTGCGCCGAACTGGGCGCCATGCTGGCCCGCATGCACCTGGCCGGGCGCGACTACCCGCGCATCCAGCCGAACCTGCGCGGCCTGCCCTGGTGGAACGAAACCGCCCCGGTGGTGCTGCCCCACATGGACGAGGCGCAGGCTGCGCTGCTGCGCGCCGAGCTGGCCTACCAGAACCATGTCGCCGAATCGTCGGCCTACGCGGCGCTGCCGCGCGGCCCGGTGCATGCCGACATGTTCCGCGACAACGTGATGTTCGCGACCGGCGGCGAGCCCGACGCGCCGCCACGCCTCACGGGCGTGTTCGACTTCTACTTCGCCGGCACCGACACCTGGCTGTTCGACCTGGCCGTGTGCCTGAACGACTGGGCCATCGACCTGGCCAGCGGCCGGCACGACGCCGCCCGCGCCGACGCCCTGCTCGCCGCGTATGAGAGCGTGCGCAGGTTGAACACCTCCGAGCGCGCCCTGCTGCCCGCGATGCTGCGCGCCGCCGCGCTGCGCTTCTGGATCTCGCGCCTGTGGGACTTCCACCTGCCGCGCGAGGCCAGCATGCTCAAGCCCCACGACCCGACGCACTTCGAGCGCGTGCTGCGCGAGCGCGCCACCCACCCGCACGCCATCGCCCACGTCCTCGAGCCGGCGCTGGCAGCCTAAAGAAGGTGTGACCGAACCCGCCATGCCCGCTCATCCCGCCCAGACACACCCACTCTGCGTTGCAAATGCTCGCCATAGCCCAAGCTATGGCTGCGCTTTGCGCCTTGATTGGGCGCGTCTGGGCGGCCTGCTCGGCCACGCCGGATTCATTCACACCTTCTGACCCCCACATGAAACTCCACCTCGTGCCGGCGCGCACCGGCTTCGACTGGGTCCGCCTCGGACTCAAGACCTTCTGGCGCCAGCCGTTGGCCTTCATCTCGCTGTTCTTCCTGCTGATGGCGATGATCTCGACGGTGTCGATGCTGCCGCTGCTCGGCAGCGTGCTCGCACCGATCCTGCTGCCCTTCATGACGCTCGGCCTGATGGTCGCGACCTCGGTCGCCGCGACCGACAACGCCGACGGCCTGGGCAACGCGGGCGACCTGGGCCGCCCCACGGGCTCGGCCATGTTCATCGCGGTGTTCGACGCCATGCGCACCGAATGGCGCTCGCTGGTCGTGCTGGGCGTGATCTCGGCCGTGTACTTCGTGCTGGCCGTCACGCTCACGGCACTGGTCGACGGCGGCCAGCTCATGCGCGCCTACCTGTTCGACGAAGCGGTGACGCCCGAAGTCATGAAGAGCAGCGAGTTCCTCACGGCGCGCACGCTGCTGATGTGCCTGAACCTGCCGCTGTCGCTGGCCATGTGGCATGCGCCGGCGCTGGTGCACTGGCACCGCGTGGAGCCGGTGAAGAGCGTCTTCTTCAGCATCGTCGCGCTGTTCCGCAACTTCGGCGCCTACGCGCTGTTCGGCCTGGCGTGGTTCGGCGTGTTCATGCTCGCGGGCATCGCCATCGGCCTGCTCGCCACCGTGCTGATCGGCGTCGGCGCCATGGGCTCCGACGGCGCAGCCCTGGCGATCGGCAACATCCTGATGATCGGCACCGCGCTGGTGCTGGCGGCCATGTCGCTGGCCTCGACCTGGTTCACGTTCCGGGACAGCTTCGACGCGAACTGAAGTCGGCATCGCCCGCTGCCCTTTCGGGCAAGCGGGACCGCCGGACTCAGACCGGCGTGAGCTTCGCCACCGACAGCGCCAGCCACTTCACGCCGTGGCGCGCGAACTTCACCTGCGCCCGCGCATCGTCGCCGGTGCCTTCGAGCGCGGTCACCGTGCCCTCGCCGAACTTGTTGTGGAACACCTGCATGCCTGAGCGCAGGCCGTGCGACGGCGCGGTCTTCTGCGGCGGCACGGGCGGGCTGGCGAAGGTGTCCTTGCTCGCACTGCCCCCGCCTCCACCGTAACGATTGCCGCCGCCTCCCCCACCACCGTAGCCACCGGCACCGCCGCGCGTGCTGCCGTAGCCGCCGCCATAGCCGAAGGCCGAGGGCGCAAAGCCCTGGTTCTTCGGCGTGAGCCACTTGAGTGCGCCTTCCGGCAGCTCGTCGAAGAAGCGGCTCTTGACGTTGTAGCGCGTCTGGCCGTGCAGCATGCGCGTCTGCGAATGGCTCAGGTACAGGCGCTTGCGCGCGCGCGTGATTGCCACATACATCAGGCGGCGTTCTTCCTCGAGGCTCTCGAAATCGCTCATCGAGTTCTCGTGCGGGAACAGGCCCTCTTCCATGCCGGTGATGAACACGCAGTCGAACTCCAGGCCCTTGGCGGCGTGCACGGTCATGAGCTGCACCGCGTCCTGCCCGGCCTGCGCCTGGTTGTCGCCCGACTCGAGCGCCGCATGCGTCAGGAAGGCCGCGAGCGGGCTCAGCGTTTCGCCGGTTTCGGCATCGGGCGCGAGCGGCTCGTCGAGCACCGGCCGGCTGGGGTCGAGCCCCTGGCTGGCGGGCGACTGGCGCAGTTCGTCGACCGGCAGCGCCACGGCGTCGCGACCGAAGCCTTCCTGCGTGACGAAGCTTTCGGCCGCGTTCACGAGTTCGTCCAAGTTCTCGATGCGGTCGGCGCCTTCGCGGTCGGCCTTGTAGTGTTCAACGAGGCCACTGTGGTCGAGCACCAGCTCGATGATCTCGCGCAGGCTCACGCCTTGCGTCTGCTCGCGCAGCACGTCGATCTTGGCGACGAAAGCCGTGAGGTTCGAGCCGGCCTTGCCGCCGACCGCGCTCACCGCATCGTGCAGCGAACGCCCGGCGGCGCGCGCCGCATCCTGCAGGCTTTCGAGCGTGCGTGCGCCGATGCCGCGCGGCGGGAAGTTGACGACGCGCAGGAAGCTGGTGTCGTCGTCCTTGTTCTCCAGCAGGCGCAGGTAGGCCAGCGCATGCTTGATTTCGGCGCGCTCGAAGAAGCGCAGGCCGCCGTACACACGGTACGGCACCGAGGCGTTGAACAGCGCCGTTTCGATCACCCGGCTCTGCGCATTGCTGCGGTAGAGCACGGCCATTTCCTTGCGGTCGAAGCCGTCGCGCGCCAGCTGGCGCATTTCCTCGACCATCCACTGCGCCTCGGCGAGGTCGGTGGGCGATTCGTACACGCGCACGGGCTCGCCTGGCCCCTGGTCGGTGCGCAGGTTCTTGCCCAGGCGCTTCTTGTTGTGGCTGATGAGCTCGTTGGCCGAATCGAGGATGTTGCTGTAGCTGCGGTAGTTCTGCTCCAGGACGATCTGGCGACGCACGTCGAACTCGCGCACGAAGTCGGTCATGTTGCCCACGCGCGCGCCGCGGAAGGCGTAGATGCTCTGGTCGTCGTCGCCCACGGCGATCACGCTGTTGTGCTCACCCGGCGTGAAGTGGCCGCCGGCCGCCGTGTGGCCCGCGAGCATCTTCAGCCATGCGTACTGCAGGCGGTTGGTGTCCTGGAACTCGTCGACCAGGATGTGGCGAAAGCGCCGCTGGTAGTGCTCGCGCACGGGCTCGTTGTCGCGCAGCAGCTCGTAGCTGCGCAGCATCAGCTCGCCGAAGTCGACCACACCTTCACGCTGGCACTGCTCTTCGTACAGCTGGTAGAGCTCGACCTTCTTGCGGTCGTCGTCGCTGCGGGCTTCGATGTCACCGGGGCGCAGGCCGTCTTCCTTGGCGCCGGCGATGAACCACTGCGTCTGCTTGGCCGGAAAGCGCTCGTCGTCGACGTTGAACTGCTTCATCAGGCGCTTGATGGCCGAGAGCTGGTCTTGTGTATCGAGGATCTGGAAGGTCGAGGGCAGGTTGGCCAGCTTCCAGTGCGCGCGCAGCAGGCGGTTGCACAGGCCGTGGAAGGTGCCGATCCACATGCCGCGCACGTTCACCGGCAGCATCGCGGTCAGCCGCGTCATCATTTCCTTAGCCGCCTTGTTGGTGAAGGTGACGGCCAGGATGCCGCCGGCGGACACCTGCCCCGTCTGCAGCAGCCAGGCGATGCGGGTGGTGAGCACCCGCGTCTTGCCGGAGCCGGCACCGGCAAGGATGAGGGCATTGCCCGCGGGCAGCGTGACGGCAGCAAGCTGCTCGGCGTTGAGGTTGTTCAGCAACGGCGAGGCAGGGCCGCCCGTATCGGCTGCGGACGCGCCGGAAAACAGGTCGTGAGGGAGCATGGGCTCCATTGTAGAAAGCTGCCCCGCCCAGGACCCCGCCGAGCGCGCTTGCCCCTGCGGGCATGACCTGGATCAAGGCAGTGCCCGCTGGCGTGTGCCGGCCCGCCGCGCTTGCGACAGATCAAGCGAGGCGGCCGTGCCCGGCGGGAGACTGCCTTCCAGTTGCCGGCCCTGCGCGCCGGCCGTCACTGGAGAACCCATGCCCAAGAAACTCGCCCCCGCCTGCATCGCCGCCCTGCTCGGCGCCATGGCCGTCCTGCCGGCCGCCGCGCAGGAAGCACAAGGCAACTGGCTGGTGCGCGCCCGCGCCGTGTACCTGAAGCCGGCGAACCACTCGGCCCCGGTGGCCGACCTGTCGATTCCGGCCGATGCCATCACGGTCAACAGCAAGACCATTCCCGAGCTCGACGTCACCTACTTCTTCACGCCGAACATCGCCGCCGAACTGGTGCTGACGGTGCCGCAGAAACAGACGGTCACCGTGCAACAGAGCGCGCTGGGCGGCCCGGTGGACATCGGCACCTTCAAGCACCTGCCGCCCTCGCTGATGCTGCAGTACCACTTCATGCCCACCGCGAAGATCCGCCCCTACATCGGCGCGGGCCTGAACTACACGCGCCTGAGCAGCGTCAACCTGCAGGTGCCGACGGTCGGCCGCCTGCAGCTGCAGAACGAGAGCTTCGGCTTCGCGCTGGGCGCCGGCGTCGACATCGAGGTGGCGAAGAACACCTACCTCAACCTCGACGTGAAGAAGCTGCGCATCCGCAGCGCCGTGAACATGAATGGCGTGCAGCTGTCGACCGTGAAGGTCGACCCGTGGCTGTTCGGCGTGGGCATCGGCTACCGGTTCTGACAAAGAAGCGCACGGCGGTCGTCGGGTATACGCAGCAACCCATAGGGTCAATACGCCCCGGCAACTTGCGCATCATCGCCATGGCCGTAAAATCAATCACCGGGCCCAAGTTTCTTGCGTCCGGTTTTTTTTGGCCGTCATTTTCATGACGCGACCACGAGAACCGGCCGGACCAAGCGCTCATTCGTTCCACTCAACGATTCCTTTCTGGAGCCTGGTCATGCAAATCTTCGATTACGACAACATCCTTCTGCTGCCGCGCAAATGCCGCGTGGAAAGCCGCTCGGAATGCGACGCCAGCGTCACGCTGGGCGAACGCACCTTCCGCCTGCCGGTGGTGCCTGCCAACATGAAAACGGTGGTCGACGAGTCGATCTGCCTGTGGCTCGCGCAGAACGGCTATTTCTACGTGATGCACCGCTTCGACCTGGACAACGTCCAGTTCGTGAAGGACATGCAGGGCAAGGGCGTGTTCGCCTCGATCTCGCTGGGCGTGAAGAAGCCCGACTACGACACCGTCGACCAGATGGTGGCCCAAGGCCTCGTGCCCGAATACATCACCATCGACATCGCGCACGGCCATGCCGACAGCGTGAAGAACATGATCGGCTACCTCAAGGCCAAGCTGCCGAAGTCGTTCGTGATCGCCGGCAACGTCGGCACGCCCGAAGCCGTGATCGACCTGGAGAATTGGGGCGCCGACGCGACCAAGGTCGGCATCGGCCCGGGCAAGGTCTGCATCACCAAGCTCAAGACCGGTTTCGGCACGGGCGGCTGGCAGCTGTCGGCGCTCAAGTGGTGCGCGCGCGTGGCCACCAAGCCGATCATTGCCGACGGCGGCATCCGCGACCACGGCGACATCGCCAAGAGCATCCGCTTCGGCGCGTCGATGGTCATGATCGGCTCGCTGTTCGCGGGCCACGAAGAGTCGCCGGGCAAGACGGTCGACGTCGACGGCACGCTCTTCAAGGAGTACTACGGCTCGGCCAGCGACTTCAACAAGGGCGAGTACAAGCACGTCGAAGGCAAGCGCATCCTCGAGCCCATCAAGGGCAAGCTGGCCGACACGCTGGTCGAGATGGAGCAGGACGTGCAAAGCTCGATCAGCTACGCGGGCGGCCGCACGCTGATGGACATCCGCAAGGTCAACTACGTCACGCTGGGCGGCGACAACGCCGGCGAACACCTGCTGATGTGAGCGCGACGGGCGGTCTGTCCGCCCGTCTCTTCTCTTTCAGGCCTCGAGCAGCTGCACTGCGTAGCGGTGCAGCGCGTGCGCCGGATCGGCCAGCGCATCGACCACGCCGAAGTGGTCCAGCCCCGGCAGCACCTCGCACACCGGCACGGTGTGACGGCCCCAGGCCTCGCGGATCATCGCGTTGTGGCGCAGGAATTCCGCGCTCTCGTTGCCCCCCACCGCCGCATAGAGCTGGCCGCGCGCCGGCGCGGGCCACAGCGCCGGGCTCGCGCGCCGCGCGTCGGCATCGGTGAGCTTCAGCGTGTGCTCGAGGAAGGGCGTGCGCTGCAGCGGCCGCAGGTCGAACAACCCCGAAACCGACAGCGCATTGCGCACGAGCTGCGCGGGCAGATCGGGCGCGACCGCCTTCCAGTCGCAGGCCAGCAACGCCGCCGCCATGTGGCCGCCGGCGGAATGCCCCGCGACGGTGATGCGCGACGGGTCGCCGCCATGCGCCGCCACATGGCGCCAGGTCCATTCGAGCGCCCGCACCATCTGCAGCAGGATGCCCGGCACCGTCACCGGCTGGTCGACCGGGCCCGGGCACAGCGCGTAGTTGGGCTGCACCACGCAGATGCCGCGGTCGTGGAACGCGGGGCTGATGAACGAGTGGTCCTTCTTGTCCATGGCGCGCCAGTAGCCGCCGTGGATGAAGACCAGCACCGGCGCATCGGGCACGGGCGCCGGAAAGACGTCGAGCGTTTCGTTCGGTCCGGTGCCGTAGGGCACGTCGATGCGGCACGGCAGCGTGTCGCGCGCCGCGGCGGAATCGCGCCCCCAGCGCGCGAAGTACGCGGGGTGGTCCTTCACCCGCGCCAGGTTGTTGTACATGCCTTCCAGCCAGGCGGGGTCGTGCGCTTCCATGCGGTGTTTGCTCCTTGTTTTTCCGGGGCGCATCTTGGCATGGCCGCGTGCATGGAAATGCGCGGCTGGATAAAATGTGGCCTGTGTTGGGGGGGTAGCTCAGCTGGGAGAGCGCCGCGTTCGCAATGCGGAGGTCGGGAGTTCGATCCTCCTCCTCTCCACCAACCGACCCAGCAAAAAGGCCTTGGCAATCGCCAAGGCCTTTTTCATTTGCAGCTGTGCGCTGCCGCCGGGAAATGTCAGGCGTCGAGCGTCAGGTGCTGGCCGTGCAGCGCCGCGGCACCGGGCGATGCCAGGAAGCCGATGGTCTGCGCCGCGACCGAGGTCGACACCCACTCGGCCGGGTTCGCGTCGGGCATCGCCTGGCGGTTGGCCGGCGTGTCGAGCACGCTGGGCGCCACGCTGTTGATGTTCACGCCGTGCGGCGCGGCCTCGGCCGCCATCGATTCCACCAGCCGCTGCAGCGCGCTCTTCGATGCGATGTACGCCGCCATGGCCGGCAGGCCGCGCGCCGCCACCTTGGCCGTCACCGCGACGATGCGGCCCGCGCGGCGCTCGATCATCGAGGGCAGCACGGCCTGCGTCACGGCGACGAACGACCAGGCGTTGAGGTTCATCATCCGGTCCCAGCTCGCACGCGTGAGTGCGTGCGTCGCCTCGCCCATCTCGAAGCCGCCGGCAATGTGCACCAGCGCATCGACGCGGCCGAAGGCCTGCAGCACCTGGCCGGTGAGCGCCGCCATGTCGGCCGCCGAGGTCACGTCGCCAGCGAGCAGCAGGTGCTGCGAGTTGTCCAGGCCCGGGAAGACTTCGGCCAGGCGACCGGCGTGGTGATCGACCAGCGCGAGCCGCGCGCCCTGGTCAAGAAAGTGCTGGGCCACGGCCCGGCCCAGCGCGCCCGCGGCGCCGGTGATCAGGACATGGGGCGTGTTGCTTGCATCGCTCATCGAAAACTCCTCGGATAGGGGGTGGGGCGGGGCCCCGACGGTCGCGCATCCTAACGCTCTCGTACAAATGTGCAGAAAATTTTTGAAGTCCCAAAAAGATTGGTATATACTCGTGGTCTTGCCAGAAAACACTAACGGTTTTCAAAGCAAGGGCTCTTAGCTCAGTTGGTAGAGCAGCGGACTCTTAATCCGTAGGTCGAGTGTTCGAGTCACTCAGGGCCCACCAACCAACATCGCGGCAACGCTGGAAAGCCTGCTACCCACAAGGTAGCAGGCTTTTTTCATGGTGCGTTCACTTGTACGTTTGATCGCGCCGACGCGACCCTTCGCAAGCCCCTCCCCGACATCCCGTGAAGAAATCCAAACCCGCGCCATCGCCGAAATCCTTCGACCTCAAGCAGCACTGGCATTGGGGCCGCGGCATGCGCCAGTTGCGCATCGCCGACTTCCTGAAGGACGGCCGCCTGCTGGTTCCCGGCGACCTCACGGGCGAAGGCCCGGCCACCGATGACGGCACCGGCGCACTGCGCACCGTGGGCGGCGTCCAGGTCGGCAGCGCCGACTACGCCACCGGCCTGATGTGGGTCGGCCGCAAGCTGCGCGAAGGCGACCTGCCGAGCAAGCCCCAGGGCTGACCTAGCTACGGCGCCGTGACGCGCCGCAAGAACTGCAGCGAGCGCTCCAGCGCCAGCCGCCCCGGCGCATCGTCGAGGTTGAACTGGTACTCGTGCGGCAACGCCGGCGTTTGAACGGCGGGGAAGAACAGGCTGTCGACCTGCACGCCCTTCGCGGTCAACGTCTCGGCCATCGACCGCGACTGCCCTTCGAGCGGATCGCCATTGCCTGCAGTGATGAACGACGGCGGAAAGGCCCCGGTCACATAGCGGCGCACCGACGCAGTCTCGAAGGCCGGCGCGTTCTGGAAATCCTTGCTGCCGCTGTACGACCAGAACACGGTCCGCAGGAAGCCGCCGAAGGCACCGTCGAGTTTGGCCTGCGCCGCGTCGTAGGCCCCGCAGTGCAGCAGCAAACCACGCAGCTGCTCGCGCGCAATCACAGGCGTGAGGCCGACGGCTTTCGCGTAGCCCGGGACGGCCACCGCGTTCGCGACCTGCGCGACGATGTGCGCGCCCGCCGAGTCGCCGGCCAGCACGAGCCGCGCAGGGTCCACGCCCAGCCGCGCCGCCTCGCGCACGAGATAACCCAGCGCCGTGTTCACCTGCCGCACCGGCACCGGATAGCCCTGCCCGGGCGCGATCGAATAACCGACGGCCACGACAGTGAAGCCCTGCCCCGCCAGCACGCGCGCGTAGTTCGCCACGTCGCGCCGGTGGCCCGAGACCCAGGCGCCGCCGTGCACCCACACGATGGTGGGCAAGGGCTGCGCGCCCGCCGAGGCCGGGCGGAACACGTCGAGGTAGGCGTCCGGGTCGGCCTCGTCGTAGTGCTGATCGAGCACCGCCGCGATGCCGGGCGGCACGTGCTTCTGCAGCGACTGCGACGCGGCATCCGAGCCCTTGCCGAAGGCGTAGCGGATCATCAGCACCGAGGGCCACGGGCTCCACTGGAACGCGGCATAGCCCGCGATCACGAGGCCGGCGATGACACCGAGGATTCGCAGCAGGATGGTCTTGAGCTTCACGGTGGAGCGCCTGCGCCGGACGGCCCGGCGCTTCAAGGAGCGCCCTGCATTCTGCTTGCCATGGGCAGTGCCCCGCTATGCTCGCCTCACATGTCGCCACCGCCCGTCATCGCTCCCTCCTCCGCGCTCAAACAACCGCTGCGCCACGCCGCGCGCACGCTGTGCGCAGCCCTGACGTTCGCGGCGGCGCCCACCTTCGCGTCGGCCGCGTCCGGCTGCCTTGCCACGGCCTCCTACATTCCGCCGCCGCCACGCGCCCTCGCAATGGCCGCGCTGGCCCGACAAGAGCACGTTGCCTTCGGCAGCCAGACCATGGACGCCGAAGGCCGACTCACCGAGTCTGGCTATTCAGAAGCAGAAGACACGCGCCATCCGATCGACGCGCTGCCCGCATGGCAACGCGTGCTGCGCTACTGGCGCGCGGTCGATCCGTCGAGCGAGCGGTTGCCTTCTCTTGTTCGCTTCGGTGCCCCGCAGGCGGCCGACCGCACGCGGTTGACCGACGCGCTGAACCAGGCGAGCGCCGCGCGCCTGCAAGGCCTGGGTGTCGGCCCCGGTCAGGGGCTGGACGCGTCGGACCAGCGCGCCCTCGAAGTGGCCCTGCAGCGCGTCGCGGTGATCGACACGCCGTGGTCCGCCGCGTTCATCAGCTGGGTCGCGCGCGAGGCCGGGCTCGGTGCCGACGAGTTCGTCTTTTCCGAGGCCCACGTCGACTACGCGGGCGCCGCGTGGCAGGCCGGCATCGATGAAGCGGCGGGCCGCGCGACCCCGCAAGCCTTGCGCGCCTGCGACCTGATGCGCACGCCGCCGCGCCCGGGCGATCTCGTCTGCCATGCACGCGGCCCGCGCGGTGCCGCGCTCGACGGCTTCGGCAAGATCGGCGAGTGGCTCACTGGGCGCCCGACGGGCGGCGCACCGTTGCCGATGCACTGCGATGTGGTGGTGGGCGTGGACGGTGCAGGCTTCGATGCCGTGGGTGGCAACGTGCTGCAGTCGGTCACCTTGCGGCGCCTGGCCTTTGCGCCCGGCACGCGGCTGCTGGACCCGAGCTACCTGTCCGAAGGCTGCACGGCGGGCGGCAGCGCATGCATCGATCGCCACATGAGCCGGCAGCCGTGGTCGCTGCTGCTGCAGTGGCGCTGAAAGAAGAACAGGAACGGTGGGGGCTTGTGCCCCGGGCCGTCAGTCGCGGTAGTACACCTCGACAGCGCCCTTGAGCTTGATCAGCAGCGGATAGCCCTTGCGGTCCAGCGTGCGGCCGGCGGGCACCTTGATCCAGCCTTCGCTGATGCAGTATTCCTCGACGTCCAGGCGGTCCTTGCCGTTGAAGCGGATGCCGATCGGGTGCTCGAACACGGCGGGAATGTGGTGCGGGCTGCGCGGATCGGTCGAGAGGTGGTCGGGCAGCGTGGGCTTGGAGGTGGCTTCTTCGGTCATGGGGAAACGGGTGTCTGAATCGACCCGAATGATAGAACCTGCCGCATGCCCCTTCGCGGGCGCCGCTAGCGCCGCTTCTTCCAGGCCTTGGGCGGCGGCTTCGGCCCGAAGCCCAGCGCGGCCCGCGCGAGCGCGTCGGCCTCGCCGTTGCGGTGGCGCGGAATCCATTGCACGCGCGCCTCGTCGAAGCTCTGCAACAGCGCGCGCGCCTCCTCGAACAGCGGCGCCATGCGCACGATCGGCCGCACGTCGGCAGCGCCACTCAGCTGTTCGACAAGCGTGCTGTTGTCGCTGAAGGCCTGCACGCTCCTGGCCCCGCGCGCCTGCAGCTCGCGCAGCGCGAGCGTCAGCGCCCACAGCTCGGCCTCGTTGTTGCAGCCCGTGGTGTGCGTGGCCTGCGAGAAGGTGTGGCGGGTGCCGTCGGGCTGCGTGATGACGACGCCGACGCCCATGCGCCCGGGGTTCGGCATGGCGCTGCCGTCGCAGTGAACGACCCACGGGGAAAGGCGCTCGGGCGCGGCAACGGTCATGAAGAAGCAGGAAGCAGAGAAAAGGGGACGAACGCGCTCAGCAGTTGTTGCGCTTGATGCCCGCGAGATTGCACGGCCGCTGGCCGGGCGGCGGCCCCGGATCGCGCGGCGGACGCGGCGGCCGGGGGTGATACCCCGGTCGCGGTGGGCCGTAGTACGGATCGCCGCCCCAGATGTAGGTCGGCCCCGGGTCGGCCGCGGGCGCTTCGCCCACCGGGTAACGCGGAATGATGGCCGGCCCGGAGGGCGCGGGCTGCGGCGGTGGCGCGGACGGTGCCGCATAGTCCGGCCGGCGCGGCGTGTCTTCCTCGCTGGAGGCACGCGGCGGTGCAGGCGGCGGCTCGTCGATCCGCAACTGCCGCGACTGCCTGGTGCCCGGCGGGCAGGCGCCGTCGGTGTAGACGATGCGGCCGTCGGCGTCGGTGCAGCGCACCACTTCCGCCTGCGCGGCCGGGGCGGCCACGGCAAACCAGAGCAGCGAAACGAAGAGAAAGGTGGGCGAGCGCATGGAGACGCCCTTTGTAACAGTGCGCGGCCGCTCGAACAAGCGGACACGCAGAAACGGGTGGGGGATGAGGTTCGCAGCAGAGGCAAAGTCGATGCCGGCCGGCGCGTCAACGCGACTTGGCTCGCGCCCCTTTCCTGGCCGGAGGACTAGCCTGCGTGGTGATGCGCGGGTAGTGCTCGAAGGTGTGTTTCATCACATCGCGCAGCCAAACCACGGCAGGGTCGTGGTGAAAGCGCGGGTGCCAGTGCTGGTTGAGCTGAAACTGGGGCACGGGCACCGGTGGCTCGAACATGCGCACCGTGCCCATGCGGGCGAAGACCTCCGCCAGTTCGCGCGGCACCGTCGCGAGCAGATCGGCGTGCCGGTCCATCAGGAGCGGAACCATCAGGAAGTGGGGCGTCATCACGGCCACGGTGCGGCGGATGCCCTGGTCTTCCAGCACCTTGTCGTAGCTCTCCGCCGAGTGGCCGGTGAGCGAGACCACGATGTGCCGCATCGCCTCGAAGCGCTCGCGCGTGAGGGTGGCGCCGATGTCCTTGTTCCGCGCGCTGGCGATGGTCACGAAGGAGTGCAGGAACAGGCGCTGATGAAACAGCCCCTCGGGCGCCGCACGGATGGACCCCACCGCCAGGTCGGCCTCGCCTGACGCAAGCAGCCCTTCGACCTGCTCGAGCGGCACCTGCAGCGTGCGCAGCGAACACCCGGGCGCCTCCTTCTTGAAGCGCTCGAGCAGCGGCGGCAGGAACACCAGTTCGCCCATGTCGGTCATGCACAGGGTGAAGGTGCGTCGCGCCAGCGCGGGCTCGAACCGGGCGCCCGCCAGGATCTGCTGGCGCACGGTGGTCATCACCTCCACCACCGCAGCGCGCATGCCCTCGGCCTTGCGCGTGGGCTCCATGCGGCTGCCGACCTTGACGAACAAGGGATCGTCGAAAAAAGCACGCAGCCGGTTAAGCGCATGGCTCATCGCACTCTGCGTCAGTCCGAGGCCCTGCGCAGCCTTCGTGACACTGGCCTCGCGAAACATCGCGTCGAAGACCGCCAGCAAGTTCAGGTCGAGGTTTTCCGCATGCATGCCGCGCATTCTAGGAATGACTGAAATGACATTGATACATGAGAACCCTCGTCCTACGCTCTGCCCATGCCGTGACCCGAACGCGGCGAACAACAAAGGAGACGCCCCATGTTCATCCAAAACACCTGGTACGTGGCTGCCTGGGACAACGAGCTCACGCCGCAGGGCCTGTTCGCCCGCACCATCATCGGCGTGCCCGTTCTCATGTACCGCAAGGACGACGGCGAGATCGTCGCCATGGAAGACCGCTGCTGCCACCGCGGCGCGCCCCTGTCGGTGGGACGGCGAGAAGGCGACTGCGTGCGCTGCATGTACCACGGCCTGAAGTTCGACGCCTCGGGCCAGTGCATCGAGGCGCCGGCCCAGAAGCGCATTCCCATCCAGGCCAGGGTGCGCAGCTTCCCGGTGGTGCAACGCCACCGCTGGGTCTGGATCTGGATGGGCGCTCCCGACAAGGCCGACCCGGCGCTGATCCCCGACACGCCATGGCTGGACGACCCGCACTGGCGCAGCCTGGACGGCTACATCCACTACGACGTCAACTACCTGCTGATCTGCGACAACCTGCTGGACTTTTCCCACCTGCCCTTCGTGCATCCGACCACGCTGGGAGGCAGTGCGGACTACGCCGCCGCCCAGCCCAAGGTCGAACGCATCGACAACGGCGTGCGCATCACCCGGTGGGCCCTCGACACCGAGCCGCCGCCGTTCGCCCAGGCGGTCAAGGACTGGGGCAGCAGGGTCGATCGATGGAACATCTACAACTTCACCATCCCGGCCGTCCTGCTGATGGACTCCGGCATGGCGCCCACCGGCCAGGGTGCCGCTGAAGGCAACCGCGACGGCGCGATCGAGTTTCGCGGCTGCCAGGCCATCACGCCCGAGACGGAAAACTCCACCCACTACTTCTTCGCGCATCCCCACAACTTCGCCATCGACCAGCCCGAAGTCACGCACTCGATCCACCAGGCCGTGGTGGATGCCTTCGACGAAGACCGCGACATCATCACCGCGCAGCAAAAGAGCCTGGCGCTGGCGCCCGACTTCAAGATGATGGCCTTCGGCATCGACGCCGCGCTGAACCAGTTCCGCTGGATGGTCTCGCGCCGGCTGGAAGAAGAAGCGCTCGAGGAAGCCGCGGCCCGCCCTGCCGCCACAGCAGCGCCCGAACCCGCCAGGGCCTGAGCCATGAAGCTCCTCGTCACCCGCCTCACGCACGAGGCGCAGGATGTGCTCGGCTTGGAATTGCGTGCGCAGGACGGCACCGTGCTGCCGCCCTTCACCTCGGGCGCCCATGTGGACCTGCTGCTGCCCGGCGACATCCGCCGACAGTATTCGCTGGCCAACTCGCCGCTGGAGCGCCACCGCTACGTGCTCGGTGTGGGCCTGGCGCCAGCCTCGCGCGGCGGCTCGGCCTTCGTTCACCAGCGCCTTGCCGTGGGCGATGTGCTCGAGGTGGGCGCACCGCGCGCCCTGTTCGGCATCGACCCGGCCGCCACCGAGCACGTGTTCGTGGCCGGGGGCATCGGCATCACGCCCATCCTGAGCATGATCCTCTGGTGCGAGGCCCACGCCAGGCCCTGGAAGCTGCTGTACTGCGTGCGCACGCGGGCCCGTGCCGCCTATGCGTGGACATTGGCGCGCCACCATGACCGCGTGCAGCTGCACGTGGACCAGGAAGCGGCGGGCACGCCACCCGACCTGGCGGGCTGGCTGGCGGGTGCGGCCCCAGGCGCCCACCTCTACTGCTGCGGCCCCGAAGGGCTGATGAACGCGGTCGGCGCGGCCGCAGGCGTTGTCGGCATCGACAAGGCGGCCACCCATTTCGAACGCTTCGCACCGCCGGAACCCGCCACGCCCGCAGCGCCGGCCGGCACCTTCACCGTGGTGCTGCATCGCAGCGGCCAGAGGATCGAGGTCGCACCGCGGCAGAGCCTGCTCGATGCACTGGAGGGCGCCAACGTCAGCGTTCCCTTCTCGTGCCGCGAAGGCATGTGCCGCAGCTGCGAGGTGCCGCTGCTCGAGGGCGAGGCGGATCACCGCGACTTCGTGCTCAGCGACGAGGAGCGCGACAGCCACGCCTGCATCCTGCCCTGCGTGTCTCGCGCGCGCAGCGCCGTGCTCGTCCTCGACCTCTGACGCCCCCCAACAACAAGCAGACCACCCAACCCCACCACTGGAGACAACCATGTTCAAGCAAATGACTGCCGCATGCGCAGCGATCACGCTGGCGCTGCCCATCGCCGCGCAGGAGAGCTACCCCTCGCGGCCGATCCGCCTCGTCGTGCCCTACGCCGCCGGCGGTGCGACCGACTTCGTGGCACGCACCCTGGGCGATCGCCTGTCGAAATCAATGGGGCAGCCGGTGGTGGTGGACAACAAGGCGGGTGCGGCAGGCGCCATCGGCGCCGGCGAAGTCGGCCGCGCCAAGCCCGACGGCTACACGCTGCTGATGACCATCACCGATTCGCAGATCAACAACACGGCGCTGTTCAAGACCCTGGCGTACGACCCGCAGAAGGACTTCGTCGGCGTCACGCAGGTGGTGCGCAGCCCGGCGCTGATTTCCACGCACCCCGGCACCGGCATCAAGAGCATCGAAGACCTGAAGGCCAAGGTGGCCAAGGGCGTGAAACTGAGCTACGGGTCCTGGGGCGTGGGCGGGCTGGGCCACCTGGCCGGCGAGAGCCTCAACCGCGGCCTGAATGCCGGCATGGTGCATGTGCCGCAGCGCGGTGAGGGTCCCGTGGTGACCGACCTGCTGTCGGGCACCATCGACGTCGGCCTGTCGTCGGTGCCCAGCGCGATGCAGCATGTGCCAACGGGCAGGGTCGTGCCGCTGGCCGTGCTGGGGCGACAGCGCTCCACCTCGCTCCCGCAGGTTCCGACCATGAACGAGCTGGGCTTCAAGGACCCGCTCTACGACACCAACGTCTGGATCGGGCTGCTGGCACCGGCGAAGACGCCGCAGCCCATCGTCGACAAGCTGGCCCGCGAAGTGCGCGCCATCGTCGGCTCGCCCGACGTCAGCCAGCTGTTCGTGGGCCGTGGCTTCGAGGTGATGAACAGCACGCCCGAGCAGTTCGCGGCTTCGTACAAGGAGGAGTTCAACGTGATCACCAGGCGGATGCGCGAGCTGGGCGTCGAGGCGCAATAAGGCCAGTGACCACCCGGACCGTCATGCAAGGACGACCGATGCATCTGCCGTGCGCCGACCGCCAATGACTGCGTGGCCGGCCGCATCAGGCGTTCCCTAGGCGACAGGCGCGGCGCGGAGACTTTGCCATCATCGCGAACTCGACTGGCGCCCGCCGCCGGCTACACGGAGCCCTTCCCCATGACCTCGCCTTTCACCACCACCGCCCTGGGCCTGTGCGGCCCGCTGCGCCAGCCGCGCCAGATGCTGGCCGACCAGACCTACGACGACCACAAGTCGATCCACGACGACGCGACGGCAGAAACGCTGGGCCTGCGCGCCGGGCCGATCGAAGGGCCGACGCACTTCAGCCAGTTCGATCCCCTGCTCTTCCATGTGTTCGGCCAGGCCTGGTTCGAGACCGGCTGCATCAGCGCCCACTACCAGAACATGGTGGTGGAAGGCGAATCGGTGCGCGCCTTTGTCGACCTGCCCGCGCCCGGCGCCACCTTCGTGCGCCTGCGCGCCGAGAAGGCCGACGGCACGCCGGTGCTGACCGGCACCGCATCGGTGGGCGATGCCTCGCAGCACCCGCACGAGCTGCCCCAGCGCATCGCGAAGCTGCGCCCGGCCCAAGGCCTGGTCATCAACCGCGACCTGCGCGTGGGCCAGCGCGGCGCGGTCGTCGAGAAGATCCGCATGGGCTTCGACCAGCACATGGGCGACCACTACCCCTTCACGCTCGCCGACAAGCTCAAGGTCATCACCGAGCCCTGCGACTGGTACTCGGCCGAAGGCGGCAAGCGCTCGCCGTGGGGCCGGGCCATCATCCCGACCGAGATGATCAGCGTGCTGCTCGGCTCCACCAGCGCCGAGGCGCAACTGAATGGCCGCAAGCCGGCCGTGGGCCTGTTCGCCGGACAGGAGATTCGCCTCATCAAGGGACCGCTCTTCGTCGACCAGGACTACGAGCTGGAGCGCGAGATCATCGCGCTGAGCGAGAGCGCGCGCACCGAGTCCGTGTGGGTGCGCACCCAGGTCTACGAGATGCCGTCGCGCACGCTCGTGGCCGAGATGATCCTCAACGGCGCGACGATGAAGGCTTCGTATCCAAACTACGAAGCCGAGGCCAAGGAGCTGGGGCTGGCCTGAGCGCGCGGTTCGCGCAGCTGCATCGAACGCCATCGGTCGAGGGGGCAGAATCCCCTCTTTTTTCCGGGTGCCGTATGCCAGCTGTACTTGAAGGGGGTTGCCTCTGCGGCAAGGTCCGATTCAGCACGACCCAGCCGCCGCTGCGCACGTTCGCGTGCCATTGCACGTTCTGCCAGCGCATGACCGGCACGTCCTTCTACGCCGAGTCGCTTTTTCCGATGGACGCCGTGCAGTTCAACGACGGCGAACTGCGGCAGTACGCGCACCGATCGGACGGCAGCCACAAGCAGGTCTTCGTTCATTTCTGCCCCTCGTGCGGCACGACGATGGGCCTGACCTTCGAGCGTTGGCCCGATGTGCGCGCCATCTCGCGCGGTTGCTATGACGACCCCAATGCGGTCGAACTCACGAGCCACATCTGGACCCGCTCCGCCCAGAGCGGCGTGGCCTTGCCGGCCGACGTGGATTGCTTTGCCAAGGCGCGGGCCACGCCCGATGGCCAGCCGGAGGTGGCCTCGCGGCATGAGGCGCCTGTCATGGCTCGGCAAGACGGCGGGGCCTGAACTTTCGCTTCAGCCGGCCATCAGCGGCCATTCGCCCGACGACGGCGAAGCACGACACCCAAGTAGTAGATGGAGAGGCATGTGAAGAGGCCAGCGACCACGGACCAGACGGCGCTCCCGCCGATCAGATTGGCGCCGTCGGGCGTGATGCAGCTGGATGCGGATGCTTCGATGCAGTCCCTGTGCCTGTAGTACCGCTCATGGAACGCCCACCAGAAGAACCCCGCCGCCGCGGCGCATGCGACGAAGAGGATGGCGGGCCGGGTGATTGGAAGAGGGTCTGTGGTCATGGGCTTGGATCGCTAAGCCGGGCAGCGTGGGAGCATCGCGGCGCACGATGCGAATAAGCGGCTATCCGATGCACCTCACGACGGGACGTTCAGCGCGGTCGCGACGCCACACGGAGCGCCTCTTCCCTGATGTACGAAGAAGCCGCCGTGTCCGCCAGATCGTGCAGCGTCTGCAGCAATGAAACGCCGCCGATCTCTGTCGTGCCGGCGTTCAGGATGCGCCCGACCATGGCGATGCCGAGTTCGCTGGGCTGTCGCGCGAGGGAGCGAAGAAGCTCAGGCTGGTAGTTCGGCAAGCTCTCCAATCCGTGAACGATGGTCCACATGACCCCGTAGCCGTCTTCCTCGGGGTAGCGCTCGAAAACGCTCAGCATTTCGGGCATGGCTTGCTCCGGATTACCTGCCCGCCAGAGTTCATCCAGAAGCGAGTCCAGGTGGCGCCAGCTGCCGTCCTCCGGCGGTGCGAAGTTGGCGATGTCGTGAGCGATCTCGGAAGTGGTTCGAGGCATTGGAAGTCTTGTGCGCGTGGCTGCTTCCGGCCGACTCTAGCGGCTCAGGCGGCCTTCTGCTTTTTCTGTGCGGACCTCGGCGCCTCGCTTCGCGCCAGCCACAGTCCGCTCGCAACGATCAGCGCCCCGCCGCCCAGCGTCCATGCGTCGGGCGCGGCCTGCCAGAACACCCAGTCCATCACGAGCGCCCACGCGAGCGCGCTGTACTCGAAAGGCGCGATCGCCGCGGCCTGGCCGTGGCGGAAGGCCTCGGCGATGGCCAGCTGGCCCAGGAAGCCGCTGAGGGCCAGGCCCGCCAGCGCCCACGCGTGCCCGGCCTGCAGCGGCACCCATTGCGGCGCCGCGAACAGGCTGCCGCCGAGCGCCATGCCCGCCGTGGTCCAGAAGACCAGCGCGGCGCTCGGCTCGGTGCGGCTGATGAGCCGGCCCAGCATGTTCGACAGCGCATAGCAGACGGCCGCCACCAGGATCGCCAGCGCGCCCGTCGAGAGAAAAGCACCCTGCTCGGGCCGCAGCGCGACCACCACGCCGACGAAGCCCAGCCCGATGGCGATCCAGTGCCGCGGCAGAATCGACTCGCCCAGCAGCGGCACGGCGATGAGCACCATCAGCAGCGGCGCGATGAACGTGAGCGTGTAGGCCTCGGCCAGGCCCAGGGTCTTCAGGCCGTGCACGAAGAGCACCAGCATCGTCATGTTCAGCGCGGTGCGCAGCAGGTGCAGGCGCCAGCGCAGCCGGCGGTTGAAAACGCCGGCCGCCTCGCGCCGCCAGACGATGTACACGCACACCAGCGGCAGCGCCGTGAGACCGCGCAGCGCCATCACCTGCACCGGCGGGTAGTGCCCGGCCAGGGTCTTGAGCAACGCGTCCATGCAGGCGAAGAAGGCGCAGGCCAACAGCATCGCGGCGATGCCGCGCAGGGTTCCGGTCGATTGCATGGGCGGGTTGTCTCCCGGCAGTGGCCGGGAGGAAGGAGGCTGGTTTCTGAACGCCTGCAACAGGCGCTGCGCAGGTCGGTCCCAACCGACTGTAGCCGGTCGGCCGGCAAGGCATATGCCTTTGTGCGTATGTCTTTTCCCTTCGCCAATGCGGCGTGCGTCATGACTTTGGTCATTTCAGGTTCGCTGGTGTCCGCACTACCATGCCCGGACCATGGCCACTGCCACACCACAGCCGTCGCATGCCGCGCCGTTGCGCAGCGAGGCCGGCATTGCCATCCCCGCGCGAGGCATCCTGGTGGTCGACGACCACGAGCTGGTGCGCCTGGGCCTGCGGGCGCTGCTGCTGGCGGAGACCGGCAGCGTGCCGGTGTACGAGGCACGCTCGCTGGCCGACGCCTTGCACCTGTACGAGCTTCATCTCGCGTCGCACTTCCTGGTGCTGCTCGACCTCGACCTGCCCGACGCCCAGGGGCTGGACACCCTCGTGCGCTTCAAGCGCGCCTTTCCCGCATCGCGCGTGGTCGTGCTCTCGGGCAAGGACAGCCATGCGCTGATGCAGGGCGCGATGGCGCTCGGCGCGCAGGCCTTCCTGCCCAAGACCGGGCACCTGGGCGAGGTGCTGCGCTACGTGCGCGACAACGACCTGGTCGGCCTGCCGGCCCGGCCCCTGGCGGACGCACCGGTCCCCGTGCACGCGAAGGCGGCCGTGGCCGAGTTGCAGCCGCAGCTCAATGCGCGCCAGGTCGAGATCCTCGACTGGCTGCTGGCCGGCAAGTCGAACAAGGAGATCGCCCAGCTGTCGCGCCTGACCGAGGGCACGGTCAAGAACCATGTGTCCACCCTGTTGCTGCTGTTCGGCATGCGCTCGCGGGCCCAGCTCATCAGCAGCCTGAGGTGATCCCCGCGCACGGTGCGGCCTTCGACATGGCGATGCCCGCATGCCTGCGATGACCGAGCTGCATCCGCCCGCGCTGGCGCAGCGCGTGCTGCGCGAGCAGGTGGCCACGGTGCATGCCAACGCGCCGGCCGCCTACCTCGCGGACTTCCTCACGGCACAGACGCTGGGCATCGGCCTGTTCGTGGCCACGCGGCGCTGGCAGGTGCTGCTGTGGATGGCGCTGCACCTGGCACTGACCCTGCGGCGCGCGTACCGGCGCTACCAGCGCAGCCCCGATGCGGCGGCCCACCCCGAGTACTGGGCCCGCTTCAATGCGCGCAACGTGCTCATGCGCTCCTGCGTCTGGGGCCTGGCGCCCTGGCTGTGCGTGCCGCCGGGGCGCAACCTCGGGCTGTGGGTCATGGTCATCGTCATGATGATGGGCGGCTGCGCCGGCGGTGCGCTGTCGCTGGCCGTTCTCAAGCGCAACATCCCCCGCTTCATCGTGCCCAGCATGGTCAGCCTGACCCTGGCGCTGGCCTGGCGCGGCGACACCGTGCACCTGTTCCTGGCCACCGGCTGCCTGCTGTACATGGGCGTCATGATCATCTTCGCGCTGCAGCACCACCGGCTGCTGACCGCCGCGCTGACCATGCGTTTCGAGAAGGAGGCGCTGGCCGAGCAGCTGAGCCACCAGATTGCCGCAACCCAGCGCGCCAGCGAAGAAAAAACGCGCTTCCTTGCCGCCGCCAGCCACGACCTGCGCCAGCCGCTGCACGCCATCGCGCTGTTCGGCGCCGTCATCGAGAAGAAGCTCCAGGGCAGCAACGAATGGAACCACGCGGCGCGGCTGATGGATGCGGTCGGAACGCTCGGCGATTCGCTGGACACCCTGCTCGACATTTCGCGGCTGGACGCCGGCGAGGTGTCGCCGCAGATCCGCCCCGTCGAACTCAACCCGCTGTTCCTCGCGCTCAACAATGTCTTCGCGGCCCAGGCGGCCGACCGCGACCTGCAATTGCGATTGCGCGCCACGCCGTGCTGGGTGCTGAGCGACCCGCAACTGCTGCAGCGGCTGCTGTCCAACCTCGTGGACAACGCCCTCAAGTACACGGTGCGCGGCGGCGTGGTGGTGGCCGCCCGTGCACGCGGGCCGCTGGTGTGGATCGACGTCTGCGACACCGGCATCGGCATCCCGCACGAGCACCTGGGCCGCATCTTCGACGAGTTCTACCAGGTCGGGAATCCGGGGCGCGACCGTGCGCAGGGGCTGGGCATCGGCCTGTCCATCGTGCACCGGCTCTCGCGCCTGATGGCGCACCCGCTGCAGGTGCGCTCGCGCCTGGACCACGGCAGCCGCTTTCGCCTGGTGCTGCCGGCGGTGTCGGCCTCGGGTGTCGCGCCGCTCGCCGTGCGCCCGGACGCCGCCTTGCCGTTGCCGCAGCGCGTGCTGCTCATCGACGACGAAGCCGCGATCCGACAGGCCGTCACCGGGCTGCTGCAGGCCCACGGCGTGCGCATCGACGCCGTGGCCAGCGAGGCCGAAGCCGAGGCCGTGCTGGCGCAGGCCGCGCACGCAAGCGCCCCTGTCGAGGTGCTGCTGTGCGACGTGCGGCTGGCCGACGGCGGCGACGGGCTGGCCGCCGCGCAGCGGCTGTGCGCGCGCTTCGGCCCCGGCCTGCAGGCGCTGTTGATCACCGGGGAAACCGCGCCGCAGCGGCAGCAGCAGATGCGCGAATCGGGGCTTCAGGTGCTGCTCAAGCCCGTGGCCGCCGACCGGCTGCTGCAGGCCCTGGCATCGCTGACCCGGCACGATGCAACGCACGCCGGCATGCGCGCCTGAGCACTTTTTTTTGCGGGGTGTCGATGACCTTCGACACTGGATTGCGGGTATTGCCGACCCTACCGTGGAGGCCTTCTCTCTCACTCCACTTGAAAAAAGGAAGGCCCCTCATGACTACTCCTCGTCCCGTTCTTCGTGCATGGCGTGCACCTGCCGCGCTCATGGTGATGAACCTCGTGCTCGCGGCTTGCGGTGGGGGCGGCGGCGGAGGCGGTGGCTTCCCCGGCTTCGCCGTTGCTCCTGCACCGGCCCCTGCAGCCCAGGACACACCGCCGTCCGCCCCCGCGCCGGAAGACACGACGCCCGCCATCACCACGCAGCCATCGGACACCACCGTGGGCCAGGGCGTGGCCGCCACGCTGAAGGTGCAGGCCGTGCGCGCCACCGCCTACCAGTGGCAGCGCAGCGTCGATGGCGGCGCCAGCTGGAGCGATGTCGCCGGCGCCACCGGCGACAGCTTCACCACCGCCGCCGGCCAGCTGGCCGACAGCGGCCAGCAGCTGCGCGTGCTGGTGACCGGCGGCAACGGCAGCGTGACCAGCCATGCCGCCACGTTGACCGTGAAGCCCTGGGTCGCCACCGTGCTGGCGACCACCGGCGTGACCTACAACCGCCCCTACCAGCTCGTCCTGGACGCCAGCGGCGCGAACCTCTACGTGGCCATGGGCGGCAACGGCTCGGTCTACCGCATCGACACGGCCAGCGGCACCGGCGCCGAAGTCACGCCGGGGTCGACCATGAATACGCCGTATGGCCTGGCACTGGCAGCCGACGGCACCCTGTACGTGAGCGACCAGCACCGCATCAACAAGATCGCCCCCAACGCCACCACCTACAGCACCTGGGTCGGCGACACCAGCAGCGGCTATGCCGACAGCCCGGCCACGCCGATGTTCGACAACCCCGCCAGCATCGCGCTCGACGGTGCAGGCAACCTGTTCGTGGCGGACCTGGGCAACAAGCGCGTGCGCAAGGTCGCACCCGATGGCACCACGAGCACGCTCGCGGGCGACGGCACGCAGGCCAACCTGGACGGGGTCGGCACCGCCGCCCAGTTTGCGCGCCCGCAGGGCCTGGCGATCAGCCGCGATGGCCGCACGCTGTACGACACGGACACCGACAGCCTGTGCCTGCGCAAGATCGACGTGGCCAGCGCCACGGTGAGCACGCCGCTGGGCGATTGCCCCAACGGCGGCGTGGTCGACGGAACCTCCGCCACGCCAGCCCGGCTCGGCTTCTCCTACGGCGTGACGGTGGATGCGCACGACAACGTGTTCCTGACCCATGCCTGGGACGGCGTGGCGCGCGTGGTCACGCCTGCGGGCGAGATCAGCACGCTGCGCGACAGCACCGGCGCGGCGATCGCGTTCAACTTCCCGATCGGCGTGGCGGTGGCCAATGACGGCAGCGTCTACGTGGGCGCCTCCAACGGCAACCAGATCTTCAAGCTCACCCTGGCGCCCTGAGTCTGAGAGGAACCGCCGGGTCTTCCGGCTCGCACCGCGCGAGCCGAAGACCCGGCGAGCGACATGTCCCGGCCGCCTCCCCTACCGACACTCGTTCCAGTACCCATCCGGGTTCGCCTCCAGCGGCGTGGCGATCCGCTTCAGCGATGTGCGGCCCTGCGCATCCTTCGCGACCACGAAGATGTGCCCGTCCTGCACCGGGAACCCGTTGCGCAGGAACTTGAAGCCGCTGCGCACCGACGCAAAGTCGGCCGCGTTGAGTGCGTTGCGCAAGGCACCGCGATCGGCGACGGAGCCCTTGGTCTCCTTCAACGCGCTGTCGATCAGGAGCGCCGCATCGAAACCTTGCGCCGCGTACTGCGAGGGGATGCGGCCGTGCTTCTTTTCGAAGGCGGCAACGAAAGCCTTGCTCGTCGGACTCGGCAGGTCGGGGCCCCAGACCGCGCCGGCCACCACACCAAGCGCGGCCTCCTTGAGCAGCGGCAATGTCGTGCCATCGACCGTGCCCACCGTCAGCAAGGGCACCTTGCTCAGCAGGCCCGAACGGTTCATCTGCTGGATGAAGTTCACGCCCATGTCGCCCGGCAGGAACGCCACCACCGCATCGGGCGCCACGCGCTGGATCTGCGCCAGCGCCGCCGCGTAGTCGACCTGGTAGGGCTTGACGTTGATTTCACTCACCACCTCGCCCGAGTAGTAGCGCTTGAAGCCCCGCAGCTGGTCTTTGCCCGCTGCGTTGTCGGGCGCAATGAACAGCGTCTTCCAGTAGCCCTTGTCGACCGCGTAGCGTCCCACGATCCCGGCCTGGTACTCGTCCTGGTAAGAGGCGAAGACGAACCGGGTGTTGCACTGCTTGCCGGCGATCGGCGCGGGGCCGGCATTCGAGCCGACGAACAGCATGCCCGCCCGGGCCATCGGCTTGGCCATGGCCATCATCACGTCGGAGAAGGTCACGCCGGTGACGAAGCTGACCTTGTCCTTCTCGATCAGGTTCTGCACCAGCTGCGCCCCGCGCTCGGGGTTGTGCTGGTCGTCTTCCTTGAGGACCGCCACGGGAACGCCGCCGAGCTTGCCCTGGCGTTGCTCGACCGCCAGCATGAAGCCGTCGTACTGTTCCTGCCCGAGCGCGGCCCCGGGTCCGGAGAGCGTGCCGATGAAGCCGATGTTGACCTGCGCGGAAACGGCCAGTGCCGCGACGCCCAAGGTGCAGGCCACCAGGGCCGTGCGGATGCGGTGGATCAAGATGTTCCTTGTGAATGAGTGAAGCGAGTCTCGCCTGTTCCCGGCCGCCCTTTCCCCGGAAGCAGGTTCACGACGCTGCTTCGGGACCGACGCTCGCTGCACATCACTCGCGCACGAGCCGGACCCCGAGGGGCATGGGCTGCGCCTCGCAAGAGACATCGCCCCCACCCCCCAGCACCCATCCGCCGATCCATGCACGGGCCTCCCGCGTCGCGGGGCCGGCGGTGCAGACGGTGGAGGACCGATACCCTTCGCGCAGCGGCTGCGTGCCGGACGCCGGGAAATCGGCGGCGGGGATGTCGAGCTTCTTGAACCAGCGCTCCGCAAGGCTGTTCACCTCCTTGATGGTGGGCAGGCGCCAACCCGGTTGTGTGGCGGCGTGCTGCAGGGCTTGCACATAGCGGTAGCGCCCGGCCGTTCCGGTGCAGCGCTGGCCGTTCCATACCTGCGGCTCGTCGCAGCGGCGCCACGCCAGGCCGGTGTGGCGGTCTTCGACCACGCCGCCGGGCACGCCGCGCTCGTCAGGCACTTCGCGCCAGCGGCCGGTCTCCGGCACTTCGGGGCCGCGCACCAGGCGAATGAACAACGGTTGCGGTTTTCTCTCCATCCTGCGGTTGCAGCTGTAGACGAACCCGAGCTTGAAGCTCACGCACCAGATGCGGGTCTGGTCGTCGGGCTCGGAGCTCAGGTAGTGGCCCGGCACGGTGTTGGGCAACCATCGCGCATCGACGGCGGCCTGCTCGGCGGGCCATCGCCCCGTCCGTTCGTTGATCAGCTCCCCCAGGTCGATCAGGCCGTACAGCTCGGCCACCGTGGGCAGGCGCCAATCGGTGAAGCCGCACAGGCGCATCGCGTTCACCTGCGCCACATAGGCCATGGCATCGCCCGGCCGCCCGTCGCCGTAGTAGGAATAGGCGTCGGTGTTGGCCCGGCTGCCGGGCGCTGGCTCGTTGTGTGGACCGTAGCTGTCGATCAGTTTGCCGGTGCCTGGCGGACCGGCCTGTGTCCTCATCCACGCCAGCTTGCCGCTGTCGGGCTTGCCCTCCCAGACCAGTCCGGACACCCGGTCGCGCACGCAGGAGGTCAAGGGTTGGCCGGCCACCGCCTCGTAGTCGGGTGGGCCCGCGCGCAACATGCCGTCCTGCTTGGGAATCAAGGCCAGCGGTCCCGCGTCCGTGCACGACTGAGGGGCCGATCTGCCGTTCTGCTGCAAGCCCAGGCACGTGCGCGCGCCGGTGGGCGGCACCTTCACTGTGGTCGGTCCGGCCGTGACCGCCGGCGACTGCGCGGCGGCAGGCGCGGCGGCCCATCCCACCACCAGAGCGATCGCGGTGGCTGCTGCGCGAAGCATGCGCAGTGCGCGTGATTTCGGTTCGGCTTGAAGCCGATCTCTGTGGGCAACCGCGCGTTGCACCACCGATCCAGGCGCGCTGCGCGTGGTGTGGAAAGGGGGTTGAGTGCTACCCAAGAAAACGTACCTCCGCTGTTGTGCGCGAGTTCTTCAACATGGGGTGTTCAGGTCGCGTTCGGTGGCCGCTGGTCATCGCGCATCAGCCCTTCGCAGTGCATAGGCGCGGGCGGCGGAAAGGCTGGAGGTATTCATGAGGCGTTCGAACGGGGCAGATGGGTCTGGCGTGATGCCAAATTTCGCTCGCGATGTCGGACTGTTCGACTACCCGGCTTTCAAAGGGCCGGCGACCTTGTAGGCACTGACGAGGATGCCCGACTGCATTGCTTTCGTGCTGACGAGCTCGAGGGAGCGCGGCGGGGTTCCCTGCGCGAAGAAGCGCTTTCCAGCGCCCACCAGGACCGGATAAACGATCAGCAGCACTTCATCCACAAGACCGTGTTCGAGCAGTGTCGATGTCAGCGTGGAGCTGCCCCAGAGAATCAGGTTCGGGCCCGCCTGCGACTTGATGCGGCGAACGCCCTCGACGATGTCCGGCCCCACGCTTTCGAACGGGCCCCACGAAAGACTTTCGGGGCGGTGGGTCACGACATGCTTGGTCGCTGCATTCAGGCCGTCTGCCATCGCACCGCTCGGTGCCTTGGGCCAGTAGTCCGACCACAGGTCGTAGGTACGGCGCCCGAGCAGCAGGTCGAAGCGCCCGCCATGCGCGGCGAGCACTTCATCCCGGCCGGCGGGGCTGCGGTACGGCGCGGTCCAGTCCGCGTAGGGAAAACCGTCTTCGCCCGAGGTCTGGATCACGCCATCCAGCGAGATGTGTTCCATGATTTTCAGCGTTCTCATGCGGGTCTCCTTGCTTGGGGTGGGAGGGTGCGGTTCTGTTGCTTTGAGCGAAGCAGTCGCGGTGTGCGCAAGTACGTTGTGAATGGTAGTGGCCTCATCTCCCCTAGCCAAACGGGCGCAGCGGAGGGTGAGGCAGCACCGAAGGCGCATCGGTGGCCAACGAATAGACCTCGATCCCACCGAGCAGGCCTCCGCTCTCGAAAATGAAGGCGCCTGCCGGTGCGTCCGCAGGACCGCAGAGAAAGTCTCCGAGGATGTGCACGCCCGGGGGCGCAGGGGGATGACCCTTGATCTGCAGATTGATGCTTGCGCAGCCGCAGGGACACCGCCATGGGGTCACTTCCGCCTCCTCCAGCTGCGCCAGAAACGCACGAGCCTCGGGAAGGCCGTTCTCCAGCATCCAGCGGGCGAGCACGCGTTCAGAGGCGGTCAACGCGCGGTTGTTCTCGGTCGAATTCATGGCATGACAGTACCGCAACCGGCGTTCACGACCGTCCGCTTCGGGCCGCTCGAATGCGCTGCTCAATGGGCCTGCGCATCAAAGTATGCCGTCCACGACAGTGGCGAAGCCTGGAGCCCTTCGGCCCCACGGAATGCAGACATGGCTTTCGCGCGTGAGCCGGAGTTCATCGTTGCCACGCCGAGGTTGAAGAACGTGTTCCGATCGGTGGAGCCGAGTTCGACTGCACGCTTCAGGGCGGATGCAGCCTCTTCGTGCTTGCCTTGATCGGAAAGCACTGCGCCCAAGCACGTCAGGGCAAGGACATTGCCGGGGGATTCAACGAGCGCCTTCGAGAGCAACGCTTGCGCAGAGGCAAGGTTCGCTTCCCATTTTTCGGGGTTGTTCCATGCTTCGTCGACAAGCGATCGACTGAGGGAGATGACGTCCAGGATCATGGGCTGTTCAGGCTTGCTGCGGCTCCATTAAGCCGCCAACGTTCTGACGCAATGGCTTCCGACGTTGGACAGATATGCGCGCTGAATGACTTCGCTGCGACAAGGGCGCCGGCTTCGTAGGTACACAACATCTCCGGCGTTCGAAGCCATTGCAGACGTCCATTCAGGAAATGACTGGTGGAGTCAGATGTCATGGGAGCCCGGCTGCCGGTGAAGCGAGACCACGAATACCGACAGCCGCTGTAGCCAGTTGGTATGGCTTTTGGCATCGCGACCCATTCAATCTCACCGTCGATGCGAGTCTTTGTGTTCATGGCCGGAGCAGCCTCAGGGCACTGCCGAGCTGCTGCACGCGAGAAGCCCAACACACGGATGCCAACGAGGTCCTCAGAGCCAAGCTGCACCTCTGTTCCGACGGGGTATTTGAGGATCGAAAGAGAGCGGTAGTCCGGCTCACAAGCCGATCCAATTGCCGCTTCGACGAAGGTGAACTCTTTCGACACGGGAGGCGCTGCGTACGCGCTTTCCAAGATCCGAACGCGCAGACCGGTCATCGTCGCCGCAGGTCGCAAGGGCTCCGCCTTTGTCGCGACGGACTCTTCTCCGAGAACGACTGCCCAGAATCTGTAGCGGCCCTTGAGACTCTCGAAGAATTCGGCTCGAAGGGTCGGGTCGCTGGGGGGCGAGCACGCGAAGGACGAAGCGCCGAAGGTCAGTAGCGTGCATGCGAAACCGAAAGAGATCGCTCGTGAGTGCATGGGTGGCCTTGATGCTCATGCAGGGGATTCAATGCCTGCGCCTGGCCGATGGTACCTACCCACGTCGGACGCCCCCCGGGGCAACCAGAGACAATCACCCCATGGCCAAAGGAAAACGAATCTCTTCCGACATTGGGGATGACGCGATCGAAGCGGTCAAGGCGTTCGGGGCTGCCGCCAAGCTGGCGCGCACCACCGCTGGCGAGGGCCAGGCCGTTGCTGCCGCGCGCCTGGGCGTTCACGTCCAGACGATCGCGCGGATCGAATCGGGGGAGCCGGGCGTTGCCATCGGGCACGTGCTCGGCATGCTGGCGCTCTACGGCATCTCGACGACGCTGCAACAGCGACAGCAGCAACCACCGGCGGAGAACGGCGAGCGCCCCGCCTGAGCCGTCAGCCCCGCTGGGCATCGCCCACGGCAGCACGCAGCGACTGCAGCGTGGCCTCGGCGGCTTCGATGCGCCGCTGCAGTTCTTCATTGACCAGCCGCACCAGCGCGCCGAGTTCGGTGCGCGTCGGGTACACCTCGTCGGTGTCGTTCACATGTTGCGGCACGATGAGTTTCTCGATGCACGCATACGCGCGGCGCACCATGTGAAAGCTGTCGAGGTCGTCGCAGGCCTGCAAGGCGAGCGATTCGGCTGTGACGGAAGGGGCGAGAGCCATGCGTGGCCTCCAGGCAGTTCGGTTTGCAACAACCGTCGCACCCAACGCCAATTGAGGGCGGCAGCTCGAACAGGTTGGCGTACCGGGAACTGCTTGCGCAAACCGGCGAGCCTCGCGGCTCCCTGCTCGAGCCGCCAAAAAATGGAGGCACGAACGACAAAGCCACAGAGTCTCTGCGGAGAAATCTGCGGCTTTCGTCGCAGCAGTTGCACGGGACGCCAATCCCGGCCACGCCTGTTTTTGACGTGACGGCCGCAGTATAGCCACGCACCCCCGCCCCCTTCGCAGCGCAAAACCGGGATGCCCCTACGACCCGTGCCCCCTCCCCCGATGCTGGAACAATGCGCCGATCTATGGATGGTCTCGATCTCATCAAAACGTTCCGCGAAGTCGCGTTCCGGCGCAGCTTCTCCCGCGCGGCCCTCTCGCTGGGCATGTCCAAGGCCACAGTCAGCCGCTATGTGGCCGAGCTCGAAGCGCGCAGCGGCGTGCGCCTGCTCAACCGCTCGACCCGCTCCCTGAGCCTCACCGACGCGGGCGAGGTGCTGCTGGAGCGCAGCACCGAGCTGGTGACGATGGCCGAGAACACGCTCAACGACCTGCAGGCGCACGGCTCGCACCCGCGCGGGCGCCTGCGCATGAGCGCGCCGCACGGGCTCATCGCGGGCTGGCTTTCGGACGTGATCGCGGAGTTCATCAAGCTCTACCCCGACGTGTACGTGAGCCTGAATTTCACCAACCACGACATCGACCTGATCGAGGAAGGCATCGACATCCACCTGACGGGCGGGCGCATCGACGACATGAACCTGATCGTGCGCCGGTTGGTGCGCTTCGACATGGTGGTGTGCGCGTCGCCCGCCTACTGGGCGCAGCGCGGCATTCCGCAGGTGCCCGAGGACATGGCGCGGCACGACGTGCTGAGCTATTCGCCGATGCCCACCACGCACCTGCCGTTCGAGACCGACGGCCAGCCGCACGACGTGGCGGTGCACAGCCGCATGGAGGCCAACGACGCGGTGGCGCTGATCGAGCTGGCGCTGCGCGGCGTGGGCGTGGCCTACGTGCCCGAGCCGCTGGCGCAGTCGCACCTGGAGCGCGGCGCGCTGGTGCCGGTGCTGCGCGACCACATGCCGCACGAGCACTGGCTGTATGCCGCGTACTCGCAGCGCCGCCACAACAGCGCGGCGATGCGCGCGATGCTCGACTTTCTCGAAAAATCGATGGGGCCGGTGCCCGAACCGATGCCCGCGGCGGTGCCCGTGGCGCTGCCGTCCTGTCCCGCCAACGCCGCGACCACCGCCGCTGCTGCCGCCGCCATCGCGGCGCGCGACACGCTCGCTCCCAACGGAAAGGCCTCCTGACCCCATGACCACGCCCGCGCTCCTGATCCGTCCGCCCACGCCCGACGACTTCGCCGCATGGAAGCCGCTCTGGGACGGCTACAACGCCTTCTACGGTCGCGAGGGACCCACGGCCCTGCCCGAGGCGATCACGCAGGTCACGTGGCAACGCTTCTTCGATCCGTACGAGCCGGTGCATGCGCTGGTGGCCGAGCGCGAGGGGCAGCTGGTGGGGCTGGTGCACTACCTGTTCCACCGCAGCACGACGCGCATCGAGCCCAACTGCTACCTGCAGGATCTGTTCACGCAATCGTCCGAACGCGGCCAGGGCGTGGGCCGGCAGTTGATCGAGGGCGTGTACGAACAGGTGCGACGCGCGGGTGCACACCGCGTGTACTGGCAGACGCACACGACCAATGCGGCGGGGCGGATGCTCTACGACAAGATGGCAAAGCACGAAGGCTTCATCGTCTACGCGACGATGGTCTGACCCCGTGCTGAAGATCAGTACTTGATGGTGATGCCGGCCTTCACGCCGGTATTGGCCTTGCCGTCCGAATGCGCGCCGCCCGAGAAGGAGACGTCGCCGCCGGTCTTGGCACCCACCGAATAGGTGGGCCGCTTGCCAGACGTGTCGGTACCGGCTTCCAAAGCACTGCCGTCCGGGCGCTGCACACCGACCGTGGCACCGTTCGTGCGGGCGGAGGTTTCGGTGGAGTTCACGTTGGGTGCGATGTAGGCCGTGCCCTTGTCGTCGCTGTCGACGGGCACTTTGACGGGCTCCGCGATGGCCACCACGGCGGCAGCGCAGGCAACCCCACCCAGGAACGCAAGAATCACTCTGTTCATGGGCACCGATGGTGGATGCAGCACGTCGTGCGGGCTGTGGGCGTGGCCTCACCGCGCGCGTAGGACGAAGGCGGCATCAGTGCCATGACAGGTTGAACAGGAAGAACGCCGCCAGCACCCACAGGAGCAGCACGAGGTGCGTGAGCTGCAGGCCCTCCTGCCGTATCCAGTAGCCGAACCACAGGCCACCCAGGTGCATCGCAAACAGGAAGGCAACAAAGCCGGCCAGTCCCAGGTTGAGCCATGGCCGGGCGGCGGCCAGGTCGCCGCCGACCACCAGCATCGCGCTGCCGGCCCAGAACGCCAGCGCCGCAGCCAACTGCAACGCCAGCACCACGCACAGCGCCACGCGGTGCAGCGCTATCGAGCGGATGGCGCGCGTGAGCAAGGGCGTGTCGATGGCAGGGTCGACGCGCAACGGCGCCATCGACATCGTGCCGCCGACCGCGAACGCTGAGCCCGCAAAGCCACGCCAGTTGTTGCGCACGGCAATCGAAAGCCACAGCGCCATGCCCAGCGCGTGGAGGGACTGGAACAGCCAGACGGAGGTAGGGAGATTCATCGGAACGCCTGCGTTTTTAAATATCAAAGATTATTCTTTGATATTGACGCACCCGCCGGCCGGCGCTCAAAGTCCCTCAAGGAAGGTCGAACGAATGCCATGAACACCGCCACCACCCCACCCGGCCCCTCTCCCGAGGCGCTCGAGCGCCTGCTGGCCGCCGGCCGCGACGGCGCCCTGCTGCGCATGAGCCTGGCGCTGGCGCACCACCGGCGCGACGACGCGCCCACGGCGCTGATGCATGTCGAGAAGGCGCTCGCCTTCGACCCCGAGTTCACCGCCGCGTGGCGGCTGCAGGGCCTGCTCGCGCTGGCGCTCGGCGACGCGGCGAAGGCCGAAACCTCGTTCGCGCAGGCGCTGGAGGTGGCGCAGCGGCGCGGGGAGCTTCAGCTGGTGAAGGAGCTCACGGTGCGGCTGCGGCGCCTGCGCACGCCGAAGCCGCCCGCAGACTGAACGGCCTCAGGCCGCCGCCGTCTTCGCCAGCGGATTGAGCCCCGGCTCGCCGACGCGCGTGAGCGTGTTGCGGTCGGTGTGGTGGAAGGGCTCGGCCTGGCCCAGGATCTGCATCACGGTGTCCTGGTCGTACGACCAGGTGCCGTCGGCGTTGATCTTCACCGTGATGTTCCACGCCACCGTAGTGAAGGCGCGCTCCAGGAACGGGTTCGACACGATGCCGTTCACCAGGCTGCCGTGCTCGGCGCTGAGCGTGAACTCGGTGTCGCCGGGCTTCACGTGGCCGCTGGCCATGGCCACCTGTCCGCGCGGAATGGCCAGCGTGAGAAACACGGTGCTGGTGGCCGGCTCCCACAACCAGTAGCCGACCTGGTCGTGGTACATCTTGGTGAGGCCGGGCTTGTGGATGTAGGTGTGGTAGCGCAGGCCGTACAGCAGCTGCGGGCCGTTGGTCTGCGCGTCGATGGGCTGCAGCTCGTAGTGCTCGACGTAGACCTGCGTCTTCGGGCCCTCTTTCTTCGGCTTGACGTCGACGCCCTTCATGCCCTCCCAGATGCCGGCCAGCGGCCGCAGCGGGCCCAGGTTGGCGAGCGTGTCGGGGTCGGCGGGGGGTTCGGTGTAGATGTCTTCGGGAGTGGTCATGGTGTCGATCGTGGGAGGGAAAATAGGACGAGGATGCTTCGATTCGGATTCTGCTTGAGTGCGGCGGCGGGTCGTGGTCAGAGCGTGTCCCAGACCTGCGCGAGCCCGACGAGGTGCACCACGCCGTACACGAAGCACACGAGCGAGCTCCACACCCAGAAGGCGCTGAGGCGGCGCCGGTCGAACAGCCACATCGCGACGGCGACAAGGCCGCGCAGCAGGTACACGGCGGTGATGGCAGGCAGCACCAGCGCCTGCAGGGGCAGCGGCTGCAACACGCCGGCGCCCGCCAGCGCGTAGGCGGCCCACACGCCCAGCATGCCGGCGATGACCAGCGTGACGGCCACGGGGTACAGGTGGCCGGCCTCGGCGCTCGCGGCCATCCGCTCGCCCGCGCCGAAGAAGCGGTACCAGGCCGGGCCGCCAAAGATGACGCAGATGTGCAAGAGCGCGGCAATGGCGCTCAGCACGGCACCGGCGATCAGGAAGAGGTTGGGGGTCACGCGGGCTTTCTCATGAGATCAGAGCAGCAGGTCGCGCGCGCGAACGGCCTCGCGCACCGGGCCGAACGCGCCGAAGCGCACGGGCAGGCCGCTGAGGGCTTCCACGCGCCGCACCCACTCGGGGGCGCTGGCGACGGGGTGCGGTTCGTACAGGGGTTGAACGTCTTCCAGCAGGCGGGTCAGTGCGTGCTGGTGGTCGAGATCGGGTGCGTCGCTCAGCGGCAGCGACGACAGCGTGTGCCCGTCGGCGCTGCGGTAGCCGGTGCACCAGCGCAGGTCCGCATGCGCGACGGCATCGAGGTGGCTGGCGAGCAGCCCGTCGAGCGGCCCGGCGGCGGCGAGCGCGTAGCGCAGCAGCACCGCGTCGGGGTGGCCGCGGCGGAACGCGCCCTGCCAGCCGTCGTCGGCGTTGTGCGGCTCGGCCAGCCGCGCATCGAGCGCGTGGTCGTGCGTGGGCAGCGGGCCGGCGCCGTGCCGCGTGAGGTGGCTGCGCAGCACGCCCAGGTGCTGCACGGGCGCGGCGATGCCCGCGTCGCGCAGCACCGCCTCGACGGCGGCGGTGGAGACGGTGCTCCAGGTCGTGTGCGGATGAAAGCCGCGCCACTCGTCGAGCAGCACGCCCTGCGCGCCTTCGAACAGCACCGTGCCGGCGCGCGCGAGCCGTTCGCCGATGGCATCGGCGCTCGCGGGCGGCGACTGGCGCAGGCAGGGCTGCACGGCGTCGAGCCAGCGTCGTGCGAGTGAGGCGTCGGCGAGCACGGAAAGTTCTTGGGCAGCGTCGGCCGACGAAGGCACCACGTTCGCCAACTCGCGGTGCAGCGCGAGGCGCAGGGCTTCGAGCTTGTCGAGCGTGCACGCGGGGTGAACAAGGTCGCCGTAGTGCAGCGTCGTTTCAGGCGCGGCCAGCGCCTGCCGCACAGTCTCGCCCACGCCAACGCCGCAGCTGCCATGCGCCGCCGCGCCGCGTGCCCATTCGCGCAGGCGGCCAGCAACCTGATGGAACGGCGTGGTCACGCGGCAGCGCGCGTCGATGAACAAACGCGCGAAAGCGTCGGGCACGCCCGCGCGCTGCAGCACCTCGGCCTCGACGCGCAACGCCGTCGGGTGCACCACCACCGGGCTGGCGAGCACGGTCGCCACGCCAGCATGGAAGCTGCCCGCGCCGAACTGCGAGAAGGTGTGGTGGCGCCCGTCGGCCAGCACCACGTTGTGGCCGGCCTGCGCGCCGCCGTTGAAGCGCACCACGGTGTGCGCGCCCCAGGCGCCACACAGGAAATCGGTGAAGCGGCCCTTGCCGCAGTCGCCGAAACCGAGGCCGAGCAGCGAGACGTAGCGCGTCGAAGTCAACGGCAGGCCGTCAGCCGAAGAGCCGCTTCCACCACGAGCTGCGCGCCCCGTGACCGGCGGCCGGCGTGGCGAGGCGCGGTGCGGTCGGGTCGAGCAGCGCGGCGTAGCCGTCGAGCGCGTGCAGCACGCCGCCCACGCGCTCCTTGGCCATGCCGGTGGCGGCCATCACGCCGGCCAGCGCGTCGAGGCTGGGCACGGCCTTCTCGGTGAGCGCGACGATGCCGGCCGCCACGGCGCAGGCGTCGTCGGGCGAGTCCATGCAGATCACGTGGTCGCCCAGCAGCTCGCGCCAGCGCGGCTCGCAGCGGCGGCGGCGTTGTGCGTCGGGGATCAGGAAGAACAGGTGCGTGGTCTCGGCCGCGGCGGCGATGACCTCTTCGATGGGAATGTCCTCGTCGAGCTTCTCGCCGATGAGCCCTTCGACCTGGTGGCGCGACACGGCCGGGTACGGCAGCTCGTCGCCGGTGACGAACAGGTAACCGCGCTTCTTGCGCTTGACCCAGCAGTCCATGTCGGTGTGCTGCGCCATGACGTAGAAGGCCAGCTCGTAGCTTTCTTCGCCGCTGCCCCCGCCGCCGCCTTCGAGGTAGCTCCAGGTGAGCCACTGGTCCATGAGATTGGCGGTCGACTCGAACTGGCCCACCTGCAGCGGCGCCTGGTCGGAGGTAGCGTCGCCGATGGCCATGAACATGAGCTGGGGGTCGGCCACGCCGCAGTCGGTCAACAGCTTCATGAAGGTCGGCAGCTCGCGCCGCGCCAGGGTCTGCGGGATGTCGCCCATCGAGCCGGTGACGTCGAGCGCGAACACGATGCCCAGCGAGTTCGGATGGTCGGCGTTGTCGCGCGACTCGCGCACCTTGAGCCCCTGCGGGTTCATGAGCGTGTGCGTGACGGTCTGCGTGAAGACCTCGCTGCCGGACTTGGCGGCGCGGTCGGCCACGATGGCCGCGTGGGCGGCGTGCGAATAGTTTCCGTAACCCATGGACGTGCTCCTTCGTGCGGGAAAAAGTGAAAGGCGGGCCGCTAGCGAACCGGCGCGGGGTCGAAGTGAATGAAGCGCGGCGGCCCGAAGGCCTCGCGCGAGGCCACCGACAGAGCCTGCTCGATGCCCTGCGCGCCCAGGCGCTCGCAGGCGACGGCGTCGTCGCTGCACTCGCGCAGCAAGGCGGCCAGCGGCGCGGAGGTGGCGCTGTCGGACAGCAGCGCGCGCACGCTGCGCGCAGACGCCATCAGGTCGCGCCCGATGGCGCCGCCCGACACGTCCTGCCTGGCCTGCGACCAGCCGATGAGCAGCACGCCGTGGTCGCGCGGATGCACGAGCGCATGCGCGGGCGCGAGCGCGCGGTGCGTCCAGCCGGCGCCGTGCACGAAGGCCAGCACCTCGAGCATGCGCCGCCAGAGCCAGACGGCATGGCGCGCATCGATGCCTTGCGGATTGGCCTGCTGCACCTCCTGCAGGCTGCCCCAGAAACCGGTCGGGTGGCGCAGCACGAGCGCCTGCCGTTCGCCGTCGCCCAGGCCCTGCGCCACACCCAGGCCCAGCGGCTGCGGCAGCCGCCGCGTGAAGTAGGCCGCGCCGGGCACCGACAGGGCTTGCAGCGCCTGCAGCACGACGGCCTCGCGCGCCAGCACGGCGTCGCCGGCCGCTTCACGCGCGAGCTTGATCGTCACGCGCTCGGGCACGGCGCCCAGCCGTTCGGCCAGCAGCACCTCGCTGTGTTCGCCCTGGCCCAGCGGCGCGAGCACACGGTAGTGCGCGCCGCGCCATTGCAGGAGGCGACCGGTGTCCGACAGCTGTGCCGCGTTGGCGCGGCGCCAGGCGGCGCGAAAGCTCTCGCGCTCGACGGTTTCGGTGCCGCGCGTGATGGTCGCGCCGCAGTAGCCGCAGTTGACGGTGCGCCAGCGCGCCGCGCGCGGCAGCGGGGCCGAGCATTGGGGGCAACTCAGTGCAAGCAGCGACAGCATGGCCGCGCCCTCCTCTTCAGTCTTCTTGCGGCGCGGCCGGGTCCGGCGACGCCAGCACGCGGTCGATGCGACGCCCTTCGAGCGCCACGACCTCGAAGCACCAGCCCGCGCAGTCGATGTGCTCGCCCACGGCGGGCAGGTGGCCCGACACGGACATGAGCAGGCCGGCCACGGTGTTGTAGCGCCCGCGCTCTTCGTCGGGCAGTTCGCGGATGCCCAGGCGCGCGCGCAGCTCCGACACGGGCATGAGGCCGTCGAGCTCCCACATGCCGTCGGCGCGCTGGTGGGCCCAGGCGTCGGCCTGCATGCCGGGCTGCAGCTCGCCCGTGATGGCCTCGAGCAGGTCGCGCGGGGTCATGAGGCCCTGCACCACGCCGTACTCGTCGACCACGAACACGAGCCGGCCGGCGCGCGTGCGGAACTGCTCGAGCAGCTCCATGCCGGTGAGCGTCTCGGGCACGAACACGGCAGGCGTGGCTTCCTGGCCGAGCACGCCCTTGTGGCCGGAACCCAGGCGCAGCAGGTGCGCCACGCTGATCACGCCGACCACGTCGTCCAGCGAGTTGCGGCACACGGGGTACCACGAATGCACGAGGTTGAGAGCCGCCGCGTCCGCCACCTTCTGCAGCGCCTGCGCCACGGTGTTGGAGGCGTCGAGCCATTCGATGTCGGCGCGCGGGATCATGAGCGACGACAGGCGGCGGTCGTCCAGGTGGAACACGTTGCGCACCATCTGGTGCTCGTGCTGCTCGATCACGCCGGCGTCCACGCCTTCTTCAAGGCTGGCCGAGATTTCTTCTTCGGTGACCGAGCGCGCGGCGTTGGCGTCGATGCGCAGCAGCTTCAGCGTGGTGGCGGTGGCGCCGGCCAGCAGCCACACGAAAGGCTTGGCCGCCTTGGCCAGCCCGCGCATGGGGCGCGACACGAAGCGCGCCACCGGCTCGGGGTACAGCTGGCCGATGCGCTTGGGCACCAGCTCGCCAAAGATGATGGTGAAGAAGGTGATGCAGGTCACCACCACCGCGGTCGACACGATGCTGGAGGTGCCGGCGCCCATGCCCAGGCCTTCCATCCACACCGCGAGCGGCGCCGCGAAGGCGGCCTCGCCCACGATGCCGCTGAGCATGCCGATCGAGGTGATGCCGATCTGCACGGTCGAGAGGAATTGCGTGGGCGATTCCATCAGCTTCAGCGCAGCCTCCGCCCCGGTGTCCCCCGTTTCGGCCAAGGCCGCGAGGCGTGCGCGGCGGCTGGTGGAAAGGGCCATTTCGGACATTGCGAACACCGCATTGAGGGTGGTCAGCAAGGCCAGCAGGAAGACATCCATGAACGGGGGGAGAGAATGAGGGAATGTCACTTTACTGTATCGGCGACGTCCAGGGCTGCGATGTCCCCCTGGGCCGGCTGCTCGACAAGATCGATTTCTCCCCCAGCCGCGACACCCTCGTGGTGCTCGGCGACCTGGTCAACCGGGGCCCCGATTCGGCCGCGGTGCTGCGCCGCCTGCGGGGCTACGGCGCCTCGGCGCGCAGCCTGCTGGGCAACCACGACCTGCACCTGCTGGGCGTGGCGCACGGCGTGCGCAAGGGCGGCCGCAAGGACACGGTGGCCGGCCTGCTGTCCGCCCCCGACAGCGAGGCGATGCTCGACTGGCTGCGCCAGCAGCACATGGCGCTGCACATGCAGGTCGGCGGCGGCGACCTGCTGATGGTGCATGCCGGCGTGCTGCCGCAGTGGACGGTGGGCGACACGCTGGCGCTGGCGTCGGAGGTCGAGTCGGTGCTGCGCGGGCCCGCGCTGGGCGACTTTCTGCACGAGATGTACGGCAACACGCCCGACCACTGGGACGACGCGCTCACGGGCCATGCGCGGCTGCGCGTGATCGTCAACGCGCTCACGCGCCTGCGCTATTGCACGCCCGAGGGCGTGATGGAGTTCGAGAGCAAGGACGGCGCCATTCCCGGCCCCGATGGCTACCTGCCGTGGTTCGACGTGCCGGGCCGCAAGACGGCCGCGGCCACCGTCGCCTTCGGCCACTGGTCGACGCTGGGCTGGCTCTCGCGGCCCGACCTGCTGTCGACCGACACCGGCTGCGTGTGGGGCGGCTGCCTCAGTGCGGTGCGCTTCGGCGCGACGCTGGACCAGCGCGAGCTGATCCAGGTGAATTGCGAACAGGCGCAGAAGCCCGGCAAAGGGGCCTGACGAGCACCCGCCCCGTTCAGGGGCTCAGAACCCGTGCGTCATCAGCGCGTAGACCGTCTGCACGCCGGCCACGTAGTTGCCCATGCGCAGGTTCTCGTTCGCCGCGTGCTGGTTGTTGTCGGCGTTCACCAGCGGAATGATCGCAAACGGCACCTGCAGCACGCGCACGATTTCCGCCGTCGGCACGGTGCCGCCCATCATGCGGATGCGCACCGGCTCGGGCGTGGTGCCGAAGGTGTCGGTCAGCGCCTTGTAGGCCCACTGGCCGATGGGTGAGTTGATCGGCGAGCCCGCCGCGTCGGCGCCCTCGCTGCGGTAGCTGAAGCTGGCGATCTTGTCGTAGCGGGCGCGCTCCTCGTCGGTCGGCGCGCCCTTCACGAGGTGGTAGCCCTGCTTGACGATGTGCGCCTCGATCAGCTTGCCCAGGTAGGGCGCGTCGGAGTCGGGCGTGGTGCGCAGGTCCATCTCGGCCTCGGCCTTGTCGGGGACGATGTTCGCCACCTTGTCGCCCACCGCCGCCGAGGCCATGCCACGCACGTTCAGCGAGGGGTACTGCATCGCCTCCTGGTAGTTGGCGCCGACCCGGTCGGTGCGGGCGATGCCCAGGCGGCGCTTGAGCGCGGCCTCGTCGTCGGGCACGGCGGCCATGATCTTGCGTTCGGCCTCGCCGATCTTCACGCGGTCGTAGTAGCCGGGCACGGTCACACGGCCGGTGTCGTCCTTCATCGTGGCCAGCAGGCTGGCCAGGCGCTGCGCCGGGTTGGGCGCGTAGTTGCCGTAGTGCCCGCTGTGCAGCGGCACCTTGGCGCCGTACACGGTGAGCCGCGCATCGGCCGCGCCGCGGTTGCCGAACACCAGCGTGGGCCGGTTGGTGGCGTGCATGGGGCCGTCGTGGATTACGATGGCGTCGCTGCGCAGCAGCTCGCGGTGGGCCTGCATGACCTGGCTGATGGACGGCGAACCCTTTTCTTCCTCGCTGTCGAGGATCACCTTCACGTTGACCGCCGGCTGGCCGCCGCCGGCCTTGAGCGCGTCGATGGCCGCCAGCAGCATCATGATCGGGCCCTTGTCGTCGGCCGAGGCCCGGCCGAACACGCGCCACTCGGGGTCCAGCGGGCCGCTGAAGAGCGGGGCCGCATCGATCTCTTCCCACTCGCCCTTCTCCGTCCTGCGCTTGAGCACGGGCGTCCACGGGCTCTTTTGCGCCCACTGCGCGGGGATCACCGGCTGGCCATCGAGGTGCATGTAGAACAGCACCGTCTTGCGCGCCGGGTCGCTGCCCGGGAACTCGGCGTACAGCATCGGCTTGCCACTGTTGGGCAGCTGCTTCGTCGTGAAGCCGCGCTTGCGGAAGGCCTGCTCCAGCCAGTCGACGTTCTTGCGGATGTCCTCCGGCACGGTGGCGTCGTTGGGCAGGGCCAGCAGCTCGAAGTACTCGCGGTAGGTGCCCTGCGCATGGCGCTCGGCCAGGGCCGGCGAGAGTTCGGCCGACTGCGCGAGGCCGTGGCCCAGCAGCAGGACGGCCGTGGGGAGCAGCGCCATCAGGCGACGGGAAGAGCAAGGGGAAGGAGTGGGCATGGGTGGCAGCGCAGAAGGGAGCAGGACGGGGAACCGGGGATCTGCGCAGCATAAAAAGCGGGCACCTTTTCAACAATTGCTATTTTCTTGAGCTACCTTTGCATTCCTTGCAAACCTCACCTCACCCCATGCCCAGCCGCCGCCTGCAGGAAACCTCGCTGCGCTACTTCCTCGAAGTGGCCCGCACGGGCTCGCTCACCGAGGCGGCCGCGCGGCTGAACGTCAGCATCTCGGCCATCAGCCGCCAGGTGGCCGCGCTCGAAACGCTGGTGGGCGCGCCGCTGTTCGAGCGCCGCCCGCGCGGCATGGTGCCCAGCGCCGCGGGCGAGCTGCTGGCGGCGCACGCGCTGCGCGGCGCGCTGGAGGCCGAGCGCGTGCTGTCGGACATCCAGGCGCTGCAGGGGCCGCTGAGCGGGCGGGTGCGCATCGCCTGTTCCTCGGGCTTTGCCAACGAGTTCCTGCCGCGCACCATCGCGGCGTTCCGCGAACAGTACCCGGGCGTGCGCTTCCGACTCGATGCCACCGGGCCGACGCAGGTGAGCGATGCCGTGCTGCTCGGCGAGGCAGACATCGGCCTGACCTACAGCCGCGCGGCGGTGCGCGGCATCCGGGTCGAGCACCGCCAGCCGGCGTCGGTGTTCGCGATCATGCGGCCCGACCATGCGCTGGCGAAGTCGCGCAGCGTGACGCTGGCGCAGATGCATCCCTTTCCCATCGCGCTGGGCAGCCCCGAGAACACGGTGCGCCAGCTGTTCGACGTGGGTTGCAGCAACCGCGGCCTCGTGTTCGAGCCCGTGCTGGTGAGCAACCGTTTCGAAGCGCTCGCCAACTTCGTGCTGCAGGGCGGCGGCTTGGCCATCACGGGAGAGATCACGGTGCGCGACCGCGTGCAACGCGGCGAGCTGGTGGCGGCCGAGATCCGCGAGCCCGGCATGCGCGGGCGTTCGGTCGAGCTGCAGACGCTGGCCGATCGCACGCTGCCCGAGGTGGTGCGCACCTTCCTGGACTACCTGCGCGAGCAGCTGCCGGCGGCGCGCGCAAAGCCGCCTGAACTCAGCCGCGCGCGGGCCCGGCCCCCGGGAAGCTGATGACCCGGCGCTGCGTTGCGCCCGAGGGGCGCAGCAGCCCGCGCCGCGTGGCCTCGTGCACGGCCTGCGTGCGCGAATGGACCGACAGCTTGCGGTAGATGCTCTTGATCTGGCTGGCGACCGTGCTGTCGGAGCGGTGCAGCGCCTCGGCCACGCGCCGGTTGCTCCAGCCCTGGGCCACGAGCTCCAGCACTTTCAGTTCGCGCGGCGAGAGCAGGCCCTCGTCGCCGGTTTCTTCGTGCGCCCTGTCGAGCCCGTGCGCCGCCAGGGCCGCCTCCTCGATGTCGCACAGAATCTGCCGCGCCGTGCGCGCGGCCGCCCACACGTCGCCGCGCTCGACCGCCGTCATCAGGTTGGCCAGGTCCAGCTGGTTGGCCTGGGCAAAGAGCCGCGCCGCGGCGTTCGCGGCCACGGCGGGGCTCAAGGGCGGTGCGTCGTCCAGTTCCGAAATGGCACGCAGCTCGGCGCTTCCTTTGGACATGTCAATGCTCGCTCGGTCGATCAACGCTAGGGGAAAAAGTAAACCCGGCGTCCCTCTGCCACGAAATGCAATGCAAGGACGCCTCTCGCGAGCCTGAGGTCGCTTTGTAAACAGCCTTGACCTTCCGTCTCAGTTCTTGGGAGAATTTCGCAAAATCTGTGATTTTTTAACGCTTAGTTAGTACTATTTGGCGGGCATGGACCCCCCAGCCCCTTGGCGCCGCTCCGACCTCGCCCTATGACGCACAGCGCCGCCACGGCCCCCGAACGCCCCCTCTGCCCCCCGGGCGTGGCGCACAGCCATTTCGACGTGCACGCAGAGCCGCCCGACCGGCAGTTCCTGGCCTGGCGCGCGCGCGTCGGCCATGTGATGGACGCCCTGCCCTCGCGCGACGCGCTCGAGCGCCCGTTCAACGCCGCGATCGACCGCTACGACGTGGGCGGCCTGGTCTTCACCGAATGCCGCTCCGACACGCTGGTGCTGGAGCGCTCGCTGGCCCGCGTGTCGACCGACAGCGTGCGCGACTTCGTGTTCCATGTGTTCGAGGAAGGCGGCGTGGACGACCTGCGGGTGCGGGCCACCCCGGGTGCACGCCGCAAGGGCGAACCGCCGCCCGCCCCCGCCGGCACGCCCACGATCCTCGCGCTGGACATGAACCAGCCGGTGCGCATGCGGCGCCACGACTGCCGCGTCCACACCTTCTTCGTGCCCGGCGCGCTGGTGCAGGAGAGCTTCCCCGACCCCGAGGCCCTGCACGGGCGCACGCTGGCCTGCACCACGCCGCTGGCGCGGCTGGCGGCGGGGCACGCGATCTCGCTGGCGCGCCACATCGGCGGCATGACGCCGGCGGCGGCACAGAGTGCGGTGCGCACGGGCGCGCAGCTGGTGGTGTCGGCTTTCGGCAAGCAGGCCGGCTTCGACGGCAATGCGCGCGCGGCGGCACGCGCCGCCATGTTCGACCGGGTGCGCCGCCATGTGCAGACGCACCTGCACCGCGCCGACCTCACGCCCGAGAGCGTGCTGGCCGCGCTGCAGCTGCCGCGCCCCACGCTGTACCGCATGTTCCAGCACGAGGGCGGGCTGGGCAGCTACATCCGCAGCCTGCGGCTGCGTCAGGCGGCGAGCGACCTGGCGCGCTACCCGCATGTGATGGTGACCGACATCGCCTACGGCGCGGGCTTTCGCAGCGCCTCGGACTTCAGCCGCGCCTTTCGCCGCGCCTACGGCATCACGCCGCAGGACTTCCGCGTGCAGGCGCTCGAGCGACGGTTCTAGGCCGCCGTGCCGAAGCCCGTGTCGAACGTGCCCTTCACGTCGAGCGGCTGCTTGATGAGCCCCACCTGCCGGTAGAAATCGGCCGTGCCCTGCTGGTCGGCGATGACCTGCGCGTCGATGGGAATCCACTGCTGCTGGCGTCGTTCGAACTGCAGCTTCGCCGCCTCGGGCGGAATGCCGATGATGCGTGCCAGCGTGGCCGAGAAGGCATCGACATTGCGGTACGACCAGCGCTGCGCCTTCACCACGCGCTGCAGAAAGTCCTGCAGCACCGGCCGCTTGGCGGCAATGGCGGCGTCGGTCGCGGCGAGGTAGCTCAGCCCCGGCAGCAGGCCGCGTCCGCTGACCAGCACGCGCGCATGGCGACTGATTTCGGCCAGCGCGGTGTAGGGCTCCCAGGTGGCCCAGGCATCGACCGAGCCCTGCGTGAGCGCGAGCTTGGCATCGGCCGGCGCGAGGAAGCGCAGGTTCACGTCCTCGGGCTTCAGGCCCGCCGCGGTGATCGCCTTGAGCGTCACGTAGTGACCGATGGAGCCGCGGTTGGTGGCGACGCTCTTGCCCTTGAGTTCGGCCGCGCTCTTGAGCGGCGAATCGGGCCGCACCAGCACCGCCGTGCCGTAGGCGTCGGAGCGGTTCGCGCCGATGGCCTTGACGCGCGTGCCGGCCGCGAGCGCGAAGATCAGCGGCGCATCGCCGATCGGGCCCGAATCGACCGCGCCCGCATTGAGCGCTTCAGCCAGCGGCGCGGCGGCCGGGAACTCAGACCACTGGATGTCGTAGCCCAGGCCTTCGAGCCCGCCCGCCGCTTCGAGCAACGCGCGCAGCCCGCCCTTCTGGTCGCCAGCCTTGAGCACCGGGCGGCCCTGCGCACGGACGAAGGCCGGCAAGGTGGCGGTCGTGGCAGCGGCAAGGCCGCCGGCAAGCAGCTGGCGGCGCGATCGGTCGAGGTGCGAGGTCATGGGTTCGTTCTCCGTGGAAGCAGTGAAAAAAGAAATCAGTGGATGAAGCCGCCCTTGACGAAGCGCACCGGCTCGGCGTCCATGCGGGCGATGAGCGCGCCCAGGCCATCGGGTGGCAGCACGGCGCCTTTCACCGAGGCGGCCGGCGGGCTGTCGCTGCGGCACAGCAGGTCGTCGTCGGACCAGCCGGCCTGCCCCGGCAGGCCGCGCACGCGCAGCCAGCCGTCGCGGTCGGCGATGAGCTGCATGCCCGCGAGCTGGTCGGTGCCCGCGATGAGCGCCAGCGCCTCCCACGCGGCCGGTGAATCGGCCACGCAATCGGCGGTGACGCCCGGAGCATTCAATTCAGACGGCAACAGCTGCACCGTCACCAGGCGCGGGTCTTCGCTGGGCGCGACGGCGCCCGCCACGACGCGCACGCGCTGCCCGCGCCACTGCGCGAGCGACCGGGGCGCCTGCGCGCCGCAGCGCACCGCCATGTCGGGCAGGCCGACCGGCTGCGGCCAATGGCCCAGCGCACGCAGGCTCTGGCCCGCGCCCTGCGCCTTCATGTAGTCGATGAGCGCCCAGGCATCGGCCGCGTCGAGCGGGCCGCCGAAGCCGGGCATGGTGGCCGTGCCGTGAAGCACGCGCCAGAGCAGGTCGCCATCGGCGCGGCGCCACAGCAGCGGGCCCGTGAGATTCGGCGGCCACACGGCCAGCGACGCGGCCAGCGGCCCTTCTCCCTTGCCGTCGGTGCCGTGGCAGCTCACGCAGTGCTGCGCGTACAGCACGCGCCCTTGCGCGATCGACGTGGCCGTGAAGCCGGTCGGCGACGCGTGGAAACTCGCCGGCGTCGCAGGCACGAGCACGACATTCGCATGGGGCCAGGGCGCGGCGATCAGCAGCATCGGCACCAGCGCGAGCAGGTACCAGCGCGGGCGCCGCCAGAGCAACGCGACCGACAGCAGCAGCAAGGCGACACCGACGCACGCCAGCGTCCACGCGAGGCTGCGCGCCTGCCCCAGGTCGATCAGCAGGTTCTCGCCCGACAGCCGGTGCGCCCACGGCCACGCCGGCTGGCCATGCACCTTTTGCACGAGGCCGAGCGCATCGAGCACGCGCAGCAGCTGCAGTTGGGCGCCCTGGAGCAGGCCGATCAGCAGGTTGAGCCAATCGGCCTCGGGCGTTGCGTTCATGTCACCAAGTGGCGTCGAGCCCCAGGTGGCGCAGCGCTTCGTGGCGAAGCTCCGCCAGACGCGCGTGGCCGCGATGCCGCGGGTACGGCAGGTCGACCACGAGCTCCGCCGCGATGCGCGCGGGCCGGTCGCTCAGCACGATCACGCGGTTGGCGAGGAAGAGCGCTTCTTCCACGTCGTGCGTCACCAGCAGCGCCGAGAAGCCCGCGCGCTGCCACAGGTTGACCAGCTCGCTCTGCATCGCGATGCGCGTGAGCGAGTCGAGCTTGCCCAGCGGCTCGTCGAGCACCAGCAGTTGCGGGTCGTTGACCAGCGCACGCGCCAGCGCCACGCGCTGCGCCATGCCGCCCGAGAGCTGGTGCGGAAAGGCCTTGGCGAAGTCGGTGAGGCCGACGAGCTTCAGCGCTTCGTCGACACGCCCGCGCTGCGCCTTGAGCACGCCGCGCGCCTGCAGGCCGAGCGCCACGTTGTCCCACACGCTGCGCCAGGGGTAGAGCGTCGGGTCTTGAAAAACGACGATGCGCGACGGATCGGGCCGCGTGATGGGTTCGCCGTCCTGCGTGATGCGACCGGCCGTGGCGGGCTCCAGCCCGGCCACGAGGCGCAGCAGCGTCGACTTGCCGCAACCGCTCGGCCCGAGCAGCGCGACGAACTCGCCGGGCTTCACCGAGAGGTCGATGTCATCGAGCACCTGCAGCGGCCCGGCCGGCACGTCGAACCAGTGGCTCACGCCCTGGATGTCGATCTGCGCGCCGGCCTGGCGCACATGGGGTTCAACGGTGGCTACCATTTCACGGTCCCCTTCTGCCACGACAGCACGCGGTCGCGCACCTTGAACAGCAGCGTGATCAGCCCCGAGCACAGCAGCGCCATGACGATCAGCGCCGCATACATGTTCGAGTACGAAGCCCAGCCCTGCGCCCACGAGAGGTAGAAGCCCAGCCCGGCCTTCACGCCCATCATCTCGGCCGTCACCAGCACCGAGAACGCGGCGCCGAGCCCCATAAACAGGCCCACGAACACCTGCGGCAGCGCGGCGGGGATGGCCACGCGCAGCACCAGGAAGCGCTCGCTCGCGCCCATGGTGCGCGCCACGTCGTAGTAGTTGCGGTTGACGCCCGCCACGCCCGACCACGTGAGCACCGCCACCGGAAAGCCCGTGGCCAGCGCGATGAGGAACACGGCCGCCGCGTAGCTCGACGGAAAGAAGAAGAACGCCAGCGGCAGCAGCGCCGAGGCCGGCACCGGCCCCACGAAGCGCAGCACCGGATGCACCCAGTAGCCCGCGATGCGCGACCAGCCGATGGTCACGCCCGTGAGAAAGCCCGCCAGCGCGCCCAGCACGAAGCCATGGGCCAGCAGCCGCGCCGAATGGGCCAGGCTTTCGCCGAGGCGGCGCCAGTCGTCGATGTAGGTTTCGATGAGGCTCTGCGGCGGCGCGAAGAACGGCGTGGGCAGCAGCGCGAGCTTGGCGGTGGCGATCTCCCAAAGGGCGAACAGCACCGGCAGCGCCACCAGCCACGGCCCGGCCGGTCGCAGCGTGCGCGCCACGCGGCCCGCACGCGCGCCGAGCAGCGCCACGAGCAGCAGCGCCACACCGATGGCGATGGCGGCAATGCCGAATTCGTCGGTGTAGGCCCAGTCGCTGAAGCCCACGGCCTTGTTGGGCCAGTAGACGGTGAGCAGGCCCAGCGCGATCCAGCCTGCGCTCGCGAGCGCGCCGGTTCGCCAGAAGCCTTCGGCGGGACGCGCGAACACGGCGGCCGGCGCGGCTTTTTCGATGCCGGGGCGGCGCCAGTGCCCCGGCGCTTGCGGTGGTGCCTCGAGCACCCGGTCGATGACGGCGCTCATGCCAGCGGATCGAAGGAGACATGCTCGGCGAAGCGCACCGGGTCGGTGGTCTTCTTGAGCACGCCGACGCCGCGGAAGTCGCGCGCGTAGAACTCCACCTCGTCGCGCAGCTTGCGGCCCAGCGGGTGGTGGTTGTGCGTGAGCGTGCCCAGCAGCGCGCGCAGGTCTTCGACCGGCACCTTGGGCGAGTACTTGGCGAAGAGCTTGGCCGACTCGTTCGGGTTCTCGGCCACGTAGTCGGAGGCCTGCGCGATGGCGCGCACCAGCGAGGCGACCGTGGCCTTGTCCTTGCGCACCAGCTCGCCGCGCGCGCCGACGATGCAGCAGACCTTGTCCTTGTACTCGCCCGAGAGGTTGCTCGCGAGCTCGACGAAGGTGCCCTGGTTGCGCTTCTCGATCAGGTACACGTTCGGATCGCCGTCGGCAATGGCGTGGATCTCGCCCTTCTTCACAGCGATGTCGAGCAGGTCGGCCGGGTACTGGCGCCAGGTCACGTCGCGGTCGGCGTCGATGCCGTTCTTGGCCAGCAGGATCGAGAAGAAGTTCTTGCCCGGGCTCGCGATGTCCGACACGCCGATGATCTTGCCCTTGAGGCTGGCCAGGCTGGTGGCGCCCGCGTCCTTGGCGCCCACCAGGCGCACGCAGCCGCCGTGCGAGCTGCCGACGATCTTCACGTCGAAGCCCGATTCGAGCGGCTTGAGCCAGCGGTGGATCATGCCCACGGCTGCGTCGGCCTTGGCGGTGGCGAGCGACTCCAGCAGTTGGTCGGTCGAGCCCGTGTAGTTGATGAGGTCCACCTGCAGGCCGTTGCGCTCGAAGTAGCCGCGCTCCTGCGCCACCACCACGGGCGAGAGGCAGAAGGCGGCGGCGTTCCAGGCGAAGGTGAGCTTGCGCGCCTGCTGCGAGAAGGCCTGCGAGGCAATGAGGCCGCCCGAGGCGACCACGGCGGCGGCGGCGCCGGTGCGCAGCACGCTGCGGCGGGAAAGGGATGCGTTCATCGGGGAAAGGCTCCGGGGGTTCGTCGTCATCGTCAAAGCAGGAGTTCGGGTTCGGCCTCGACCAGGCCTTCGTACAGGCTGTCGAAGGAATGGATCGCGCCTTCGGGCCCGCCGATCTGGCCGTGCGTGTGGCGCGCGGTGGCCTCGTCGATCGGCTGCGGCGTGCCTGCCGCCTCGGCCAGCAGCTGCGTGTGGCAGGCGTTGTCCAGCGCGATGTACCACCACGCGGCGGCCTCCACGGTGGGGCCGGCCGTCAGGATGCCGTGGTTCTTGAGGATGGCGCCCTTTTTGTCGCCCAGCGCGCGGGCGATGCGATCGCCCTCGCTGGTGTCGACCACCATGCCGGTGAAGTCGTCGAACAGCGCCACGTCGTCGTGGAACACGCAGGCGTCCTGCGTGAGCGTGTCGAGCTTGCGGCCCAGCGTGGACCAGGCCTTGCCGTAGGTCGAATGCGTGTGGGCGGCGGCCACGATGTTCGGGTTGTGCTCGTGGATCGCGGCGTGGATGGCGAAGGCGGCCTTGTTGAGCGGCCGGTCGCCGACGACCGTCTCGCCCTTCGAATTGACGAGCAGCAGGTCGGACACCTTGATGCGCGAGAAGTGCACGCCCAGCGGGTTGACCCAGAAGTGGTCGGTCAGCTCGGGGTCGCGCGCCGTGATGTGGCCGGCCAGGCCCTGCGCGAAGCCGAAGCGCGCGAACAGGCGGAAGGCGCCCGCCAGGCGCTCCTGCCGGTGGCGCCGCTCGGCCTGCACGGTGGGGCGCGGCGGGATGGGGTCGAACCAGTGCTTCTGCTGCGGGTTCGCGTGCAGCTTCAGCGGCTGGGCCGCGCTGCGGTCGATCGAAAGAACGGCGCTCATGGCTCAGGCCGCCTTGCGCTGCGACTGCAGGCGCTGCGCGACGAGTTCGCGCGTGCGCGGGATCAGCGCGCGGCCGTAGTCCGTCGCGTCTTCGAGCGGGTCGAAGCCGCGGATCAGGAAGGTCGTCACGCCCAGGTCGTAGTAGTCGAGCAGCGCATCGGCCACTTGCTCGGGCGTGCCGACCAGCGCGGTGCTGTTGGAGCGCCCGCCGATCTCCTGCGCGACCGCGGTCCACAGGCGCTTGTCCAGGCGCGAGCCCTTCTCGGCCGCGGCCAGCAGGCGCTTGGCGCCTTCGCTTTGCTGCGGGCCGCCGCGGTTGTAGCCCTGCACCACGCGCAGGCGTTTCGTCTCCGCCAGGATGTTCTCGGCGCGCGCCCATGCGGCCTCTTCGGTGTCCGCCAGGATCGGGCGGAACGACACCGAGAAGCGCACGCTGCGCCCATGCCTGGCGGCTTCGGCGCGCACGCGCGTCGTGAGTTCGCGCGCCTGGTCGAGCGATTCGCCCCACAGCGCGTACACGTCGGCGTACTTGCCCGCGACCGGGATCGCGGCCTCCGACGCGCCGCCGAAGTACACGGGCACGTGCGGCTTGCCGTGGCGCGTCTGCACCGGCTTCACTTCGGAGAACGCGTTCTGGAAGCGGTAGTGCGCGCCTTCATGGTCGAAGGGCTTCTCGGCCGTCCACACCTTGTGCAGCACCTCGAGGTATTCGTCGGTGCGGGCGTAGCGCTGGTCGTGGTCGAGCCAGTCGCCGTCGCGCTTCTGCTCTTCGTCGGAGCCGCCCGAGATGTAGTGCACGCCGAGCCGGCCGCCGCTGAACTGGTCGAGCGAGGCGAACTGGCGCGCCGCGAGCGTGGGCGCCACGAAGCCCGGGCGGTGCGCGAGCATGAAGTGGATGCGCTCGGTCACCGAGGCCGCGTAGGCCACCGTGAGCGTGGCGTCGGGGCTGGTGGAATGGTGCGGCACCAGCACGCGGTCGAAGCCGGCGTTCTCGTGCGCCTGCGCGAAGGCGCGCACGTAGTCGCGGTCGATGGCCGGGCCCTTGGCGGCGTGGATCTCCGAGACCTTCTGGCCCTGGATCATGCCGATGAATTCAACGTCGTTCTGGCTCATGGTGTCCTCGTGGATGCGAATGGAATGAAGGGGTCAGGCGGCGGGCAGCCGCAGCAGGTTCTCGAAGCGGCGGTCCCACAGCGGCTTCACGTCGGCGGGGCCGTCGAGCACGCCGATCTTCTGGAAGGTGTCGGCCACGTCCTGGTGGCTGCGCACCACGGCGTCGGTCACGGGGCCCAGGCTGTAGTCGCCGCTGCGGCCGTTGAACAGCTCGACCAGGTCGCCCACGGGCACGCGCGTCTCGGCCGACTGCGCGCGGGCGTAGGCCAGGAAGTTGCCGTTGATCCAGGCGAACGCGCGCTGCAGGCGCTGCAGCAGGTCGCCCAGCGCCGCGCGGCGCAGCGTGTCGTCGAGCGCGCGCGGGTTGGCGTAGATGGGGAAGTTGCCCGACAGGTAGCCCACGCCGGTCTTGAGCGTGCGCGCGCCGTACTGGGTGCGCGCGAGCTGGCCGTTGTAGCCGTAGATGGCCCAGGCATCGAGGTCGCCGCGCGCGAAGGCCGAGAGCCCGTCGGCCGGCGTGAGGCTCACGGGCTGGATGTCGGCGAACGACAGACCGGCCTCGGCCAGCTGCTTGGCCAGGTAGTAGTGCGAGGTGGTGGCGCGCACGTAGCCCACGCGCTTGCCCTTGAGGTCGGCGATGCTGCGGATGGCCGAGTCCTTGCGCGCCAGCGTGGCCTGGTTGTTGAGGTCTTCGTGCGTCACGGCCACGAGCCGCACGCTCGACTTCTGCCGCGCCGCGAACACCGGTGGGATCTCGCTGCCCGAGCCCAGGTCGAGCGCGTCGCCGTTGATGGCCTCGATGTGCAGCACGCCGTTGTTGAGCTCGCGCCAGTCGATCTTGTAAGGCGTGTCGGCCTGGCCCGAGGCCGTGAGCAGCGGGCGCCACAGGCCCTTGTAGGTGCCCACGCGCAGCGTCACGCCCGACAGGTCGCGCGAGGGCGCGGTGGCCTGCGCCACGCCCGAAGCCGCCACGCCCCATGCGGCGGCGGCCTGCAGCAGGCGGCGTCGGTCCAGCGGGAAATCGGGTGTCATGCCTTGTGTTCTTTCTTCTTCACTCACTCACGAGGAGAAGCGAGACCGTACCGAGGCGGGCCCCGAAAACGAACGCAGAAAAACGAATTTGGATATGCGCGATGCATCCTTCGCGCGCTGGCAGCGGGCCTTTACCGTGCGGGCACCATGAGTGCACTCCCCTTGCGCCGCGCGCCGGCCGTTCCCGACACAGACACCCCACCCTCCGTCGATTCCGCCGTGCTGGCCCGCCTGTCGGACCAGTTCGCGTCCACGGCGGCCGACCACGACCGCAGCGGCGCCTTTCCGCGCCAGAACTTCGAAGCGCTGCAGGCGCACGGCCTGATCGGCCTCGTCGCGCCCGTCGCATACGGCGGCGGCGGCGCCACGCTGGCCACGGCGCGCCGCGTGATCGCGGCAGTGGCGCGCGGCGAGCCCGCCACCGCGCTGATCCTCACCATGACCTACCTGCAGCACCAGGCGCTCGCGCGCCGCGAGAGCCGCTGGCCCGCGCACCTGCGCGAGCGCGTGGCGCGCGATGCGGTGGCGCACGGCGCGCTCATCAACGCGCTGCGCGTGGAGCCCGCGCTGGGCTCGCCGGCGCGCGGCGGCCTGCCCGGCACCGTGGCGCGGCGCACGCCCGAGGGCTGGCGCATCGACGGCCACAAGCTCTACACAACCGGCATCGAGGGCCTGTCGTGGCTCGCGGTCTGGGCACGCACCGACGAGGCCGCGCCGCGCACCGGCGTGTTCCTGGTGCCGCGCGACGCGCCCGGCATCCGCGTGATCGCGAGCTGGGACCACCTGGGCCTGCGCGCCTCGGGCAGCCACGAGGTGGTGTTCGAGGACGTCGCCATTGCCGCCGACCACGCCGTCGACCTGCGCGCGCCCGCCGACTGGGCGCCCGGCGCCGGCAGCCAGACCGACATCGACGCCCATGCGGCGCAGCAGGCCTGGATGGTCGTGCTGCTGGGCAGCCTCTACGACGCCGTGGCGCGTGCCGCGCGCGACTGGCTGGTCAACTTCCTGAACCGGCGCGCGCCCGGCAGCCTGGGCGCGCCGCTGGCCAGTCTGCCGCGCGTGCAGGAGCAGGTGGGCGAGATCGAGGCGCTGCTGCGCACCAACCGCGTGCTGCTCGACGACGCCGCCGCCGCGGTCGACAGCGGCCACACGCCGCCCGCCGCCGACAGCGGCCTGCTCAAGCACACCGTGACCACGCACGCCATCCGCGTGGTCGAACTGGCGCTGCAGCTGAGCGGCAACCACGGCCTCACGCGCCAGAACCCGCTTGAGCGCCACTACCGCGACGTGCTGTGCAGCCGCATCCACACGCCGCAGAACGACGCGATCCTGGTCGCGGCGGGCCAGCGTGCGCTGCAGGCATCGGGAGGTGCGGCATGAGCGCGCTGCCAATTTCTCGCCGCGCCTGGCTCGCGCAAAGCGCCGCGCTGTCGCTGGCCACGGCCGGCCCGCTGCGCGCGATGGCGCAACCCCAGGCCACGCTGGTGCTCGGCGACCAGGCCGGCGGCCTGCGCTCGCTGTTCGAGGCCTCCAAGGCCCTCGACGACGCGCCCTTTGCCTACCGCTGGGCCAACTTCCAGGGCGCCGCGCCGCTGTTCGAGGCGCAGCGCAGCGCCGCCGTCGACACCGCGATGGCCGGCGACCTGCCGGTGCTCGCGGCGGCCGTCGGCAAGACGCCGCTGAAGATCGTCGCCACGCGCGTGGGCAAGGCCGAGTCGCTGGGCATCGTGGTGCAGCCCGACTCGCCGCTGCGCCGCGTGGCCGACCTGCGCGGCCAGACGGTGGTCGTGTCGTCGGCGCGCGGCAGCATCTCGCAATACCAGCTCTACGGCGCCCTCGAAGAGGCCGGCGTGCGGCGCGACGAGGTCACGGTGAAGTTCGTGCTGCCCACCGACGCGGCGGCCGCGTTCGCGTCGAAGCAGATCGACGCCTGGGCCATCTTCGACCCCTACTACGCCATCGCGCTGCAGCAGGGCGGGCGCATCCTGCGCGACGGGCGCGGCATCAACACGGCGCTGGGCTTCATCACCGCGAGCGAGCATTCGCTGGCCGATGCGGCCAAGCGCGCGGCCATCGTGCAGTTCCTCGAGCGGCTCGCCCGCGCGGGCGACTGGGCGCTGGCCAACCCCGAGGCCTATGCGCAGGCCTACAGCCAGCTCACGCGGCTGCCGATCGCGTCGGCGCGCCTCATCACGGCGCGCGCCTCGGTGGCGGGACGGCCCGTGAGCGAGGCCGACATCGCCGCGCTACAAACTGTGGCCGACCGCTCGGCGCGTGACGGTATCCTTCCCACACGCGTGGATGTGCGCGCGATCACCGACACCCAACTCTGGAAACGCCCCGCATGATTGCTCCGCTGCGCGATTTCGTCGGCGCCTTCGGCCGGCTGCTGGACAGCCGGCCCGACGAGCCGCGCATCCTGTCCGAAGGCGGCGCGCTGCTGCGCACGCTGGTGGCGCGCGACGACTGGCTGCCCGACGCCTTCGCCGTGGCCGACCCGACCTACTACCAGCAGTTCTTGCTGCATGCCGACAGCACCGAGCGCTTCTCGGTCGTGAGCTTCGTCTGGGGGCCGGGCCAGGCCACGCCGATCCACGACCACACGGTGTGGGGCCTCATCGGCATGCTGCGCGGCGCCGAGTACAGCCAGCCCTACGCGCTCGACGCCGACGGCACCGCGCGGCCCCAGGGCGCGCCGGTGCGGCTCGATGCGGGCCATGTCGAGGCCGTGTCCCCCACCGTGGGCGACCTGCACCGCGTGCACAACGCGCACGCCGACCGCGTGTCGATCAGCATCCACGTGTACGGCGCCAACATCGGTGCCGTGCGCCGCCACACCTATCCGGCCGAAGGCGGGCGCAAGCCCTTCGTCTCCGGCTACTCCAACACGCTGCTGCCCAACCTGTGGGACCGCTCCGCCGAACTCCGAAACACTGCCGCATGACGACGACCACGACCGCTTCCTTCCCCCTGCTGCCCTTCGCCGCGCTGCGCGAACGCCTGATCGCGCGCGAGGAGACCGCGCTGCTCGACCTGCGCGAGGAAGACCCGTTCGCGCAGGAGCACCCGCTGTGGGCCGCCAACCTGCCGCTGTCGCGCATCGAGATCGAGGCGTGGCGGCGCATTCCGCGGCGCGACACCTTCATCGTGCTGTACGGCGCGCACGACGGTGTCGATCTCGCGCCGCTGGCCGCACGCACCTTCGCCGCGCTGGGCTACACCAACGTGCACCTGCTCGACGGCGGGCTCGAAGGCTGGCGCGCTGCGGGCGGCGAGCTGTTCCGCGACGTGAACGTGCCGAGCAAGTCCTTCGGCGAGCTGGTCGAGCACGAGCGGCACACGCCGTCGCTGTCGGCGCCCGAGGTGAAGGCGCTCATCGACAGCCGCGCCGACGTGGTCGTGCTCGACGCGCGCCGCTTCGACGAATACCAGACCATGAGCATCCCCTCGGCCACCAGCGTGCCGGGCGCGGAACTGGTGCTGCGCGTGCGCGAGCTCGCGCCCGACCCGGCCACGCGCGTGATCGTGAACTGCGCGGGCCGCACGCGCAGCATCATCGGCACGCAGTCGCTCGTGAACGCGGGCATCCCGAACCCGGTCGCGGCGCTGCGCAACGGCACCATCGGCTGGAAGCTCGCGGGCCAGGTGCTCGACCACGGCGCCGGCCGGCAGGCACCGGCCACGGTGACGGACGCGAACCGCGCGCAGGCACAGGCCGACGCGCGCCGCGTGGCCGATGCCGCGGGCGTGCGCCGCATCGCGCTCGACGCACTCGGCACGCTCGAGGCCCCGGGCCGCACCGTGTACCGCTTCGACGTGCGCACGCCCGAGGAATACACCGTCGGCCACCTGCCCGGCTTCGCGAGCGCGCCCGGCGGGCAGCTCGTGCAGGAAACCGACCACCAGGTGCCGGTGCGCGGCGCACGCGTCGTGCTGGCCGACGACGACGGCGTGCGCGCATCGATGAGCGCCTCATGGCTCGCGCAGATGGGCTGGGAGGTGTACGTGCTCGATGCGGTGCCGCCGGCCGCCGCGCTCAGCGAGACCGGCACGCCGACATCGGCCTACCCGCCCGTCGCGGCCACGGTCGCCGAGATCGCGCCGCAAGCCTTGGCCGAGTTGCTGAAGCAGCAGCCCGCCACCGCCGTGATCGACGTGACCACGAGCGCCAACTACGTGAAGCGCCACATTCCCGGCGCCTGGTACGCGATCCGCGCGCAGCTGGCGCAGGCGATCGACCGCCAGGCCCTTCCATCCGCGCCGCGCTACGTGCTCACCTGCGGCAGCAGCCTGCTCGCGCGCTACGCCGCAGCCGACCTGCGCGCCCTGCTCGATGCGCGCGGCCAGCGCGACGTGGAAGTGCAGGTGCTCACAGGCGGCAACACCGCCTGGTTCGCTGCCGGGCTGCCGGCCGAGACCGGCGAGACCCGCCTGGCCACGGCTCGCACCGACCGCTACCGCCGGCCCTACGAGGGCACCGACGCGCCCGTCGAGGCCATGCAGGGCTACCTGGACTGGGAGTACGGGCTGGTGGAGCAGCTGGGGCGCGACGGCACGCATCACTTTCGCGTGGCCTGAGCGCGCAGAGAGCAGACGAAAAAAAGCCGGGCATGCCCGGCTTTTTTGCTTTCACTGTCGCGCAACCCCGGCTCAACCCGGCTCGGCCGCCTTGAACAGTGCCGCGACCTTGCGCTTGCTCTTGATATTGCTCGAGATGCCGCGTGCGGGCGCCGCCTTGGCCGACGCTTCCCAGGCCGGCGCGGCTTCGCGCTCGCCGGATTCGTAGGGCTTGTCGAAGAACGGGTCGCGCGGCGCCGACGGCGCACGGTGCGGGCGGCCGCCACCGCTCATGCTGCGGCGGGTGTCGGCTTCGCGGCGTTCGCGCGGCTGGTCGAGCACGTCGCGTGCGTCGCCGGCTTCGCCTTCTTCACGCCAGTGGCGGCGTCCATCGTTGATGCGGCCGCGCGGGCGGTCTTCTTCGAACTCGACAGGTTCGAGCTCGATCTTCTTCTTGATCAGCTTCTCGATGTCGGCCACCAGGCGCGCATCGTTGCCGCCGCTGGCGAAGCTCACCGCCAGGCCCGAGGCGCCGGCACGGCCCGTGCGGCCGATGCGGTGCACGTAGTCTTCGGCGTTGAACGGGATGTCGAAGTTGAAGACGGCGGGCACGTCCTTGATGTCGAGGCCGCGGGCCGCGACGTCGGTGCACACCAAGAGGTCGACTTCGCCGGCCTTGAACGAGGCGAGCGCCTTCAGGCGTTCGTCCTGGCTCTTGTCGCCGTGCAGTGCTGTGGTACGCAGACCGTCGCGCTCCAGCGAGCGTGCGAGGCGCGCGCAGCCGAGCTTGCTGTTGACGAACACGAAGGCCTGCGTAATGCCGCGCTGCTTGACGATCTGCTTGAGCGCACGGCGCTTGTCGTCGTCAGAGACGCTGTAGAAATGCTGTTCGACGGTGGAAGCCGTTTCGTTCGGCCGTGCCACTTCGATGGTCACCGGGTTCTGCAGGTAGCTGCTGGCCAGGCGCTTGATCTCGGGCGAGAAGGTGGCCGAGAACAGCAGCGTGGTGCGCTGCTTGGGCAGGTAGCTCAGGATGCGCTGCAGGTCGGGCAGGAAGCCGATGTCGAGCATGCGGTCGGCCTCGTCGAGCACGACGTATTCGACCTGGTTGAGCACCGCGTTCTTGGCCTCGATGTGATCGAGCAGCCGGCCCGGCGTGGCCACGAGCACCTCGACGCCCTTCTTCAGCTCCAGCGTCTGGGGCTTCATGTCGATGCCGCCGAACACGACCGTGCTGCGCAGGTTGGTGTACTTGGCGTACAGCTTGACCTGTTGCGCGACCTGGTCGGCCAGCTCGCGCGTGGGCAGCAGCACCAGCGCACGCACCGGATGCCGCGCGGGCGAGGTGGACGCGTTTTCGTGCTTGAGCATGCGCTGCAGCAAGGGCAGCGAAAACGCCGCCGTCTTGCCGGTGCCGGTCTGCGCGGCGCCCATCACGTCCTGGCCTGAAAGCACGACCGGAATGGCCTGTGCCTGGATGGGCGTCATGGTCTCGTAGCCCATTTCGGCCACGGCGCGGGCCAGCGGTTCTGCCAGCGATAGATTGGAGAAGGACATTGTCATTGAGCCTTCTATTGTCGCATTGCCGCAAAAAACGGCAGTGACAACGAAACGACAACATCCGCGCAGGCCGAATTGCTATTTATTCAATAGCAAAGACTCCAATGAAATCAGGGCTCTCGGGAGACAATCTTTACAGATTGCGCGCGTTGAAGGTGTCGCAGGACTTCATTTCACCCGTCTGGTAGCCCGTGCCGAACCAGCGTTGGCGCTGTGCACTGGAGCCGTGGGTGAAGCTGTCGGGCACCACGGCGCGGCCTGCGGAGCGCTGCAGGGCGTCGTCGCCGATCTTCTGCGCGGCATTCATGGCGGCCTCGATGTCGCCCGGGTCGAGCCACTTCTTCGACTCCTGCGAGTGGTGCGCCCACACGCCCGCGAAGCAGTCGGCCTGCAGCTCGACGCGCACGCTGACGGCGTTGTTCTGCGACTGGCTCAGGCGCCCGCGCATGCCGTCGACCTTGGCGGTGATGCCCAGTTCGTCCTGCACGTGGTGGCCGACCTCGTGCGCGATGACGTACGCCTGCGCGAACTCGCCGGGCGCGCCGAGCTGGTTCTTGAGGGTGTCGTAGAACGCCAGGTCGATGTAGACCTTCTTGTCGCCCGGGCAGTAGAACGGCCCCATGGCCGACTGACCAGTGCCGCAGGCCGTGGGCGTGGCGCCGCGGAACAGCACGAGCCGGGGCGCCTGGTAATTGCCGCCGCTCTTGCGGAAGAGATCGGTCCAGACCACCTCGGTGTTCTTCAGCACGGTGGAGACGAAGGCCGCCTCGCGGTCGCCGGTAGGTGGCTTGGGCGCGGGGCCTTGCTGCTGTTGCTGCACCTGGACCGGGTCGCCGCCGCCGCTGAGCAGGCTCAGCACGGTGAGCGGGTTGATGCCGAAGATCCAGCCGGCGATGAGCGCGACCGCGATGGTGCCGATGCCAATGCCGCGCCCACCGATGAAGCCGCCGCCTCCGCCGCCCCCCCCACCATCACGGCGGTCTTCGACGTTGTCGGATTGTTCGTTGCCTTCCCATCTCATCGCAGTCTCCTTGCCGGCTTGCTGAACGGCGTATTTGCCGGAACGTCGCAGGATGGTACTTGGCCCGGCCGCCCGGAACGTAACCGGCGGTCAGGATGCCTGTATCAGGCTGTCAGGTCTTGGGCAGCGTGACGCCGCGCTGGCCCTGGTACTTGCCGCCGCGGTCCTTGTAGCTGGTCTCGCAGACCTCGTCGCTCTCGAAGAACAGCACCTGCGCGCAGCCTTCGCCTGCGTAGATCTTGGCGGGCAGCGGCGTGGTGTTGCTGAACTCCAGCGTCACGTAGCCTTCCCACTCGGGCTCGAACGGGGTCACGTTGACGATGATGCCGCAGCGCGCGTAAGTGCTCTTGCCCAGGCAGATGGTCAGCACGTTGCGCGGGATGCGGAAGTACTCCACGGTGCGTGCCAGCGCGAAGCTGTTGGGCGGGATGATGCAGTAGTCGCCGTGCATGTCGACGAAGCTCTTCTCGTCGAAGTTCTTCGGGTCGACCACCGTGCTGTGGATGTTGGTGAAGACCTTGAACTCGGGCGCGCACCGGATGTCGTAGCCGTAGCTCGAGGTGCCGTAGCTGATGATCTTGTGGCCGTCGTTCTCGCGCACCTGGCCCGGTTCGAAGGGATCGATCATTCCTTCGTTCTCGGCCATGCGCCGGATCCATTTGTCGCTCTTGATGCTCATATGCGCTCGCTGATGCTGCTGCGGGGGAAATCGGGGCCGAATTGTGGCATGGGCGCCCTGCGCGCCCTCCCCCCGCAGGCGCCGCTCAGCCCGCCTGCGAAATCACCGTGCGCTCGACCAGCCGGTCGTCGCCCAGCACGATCATCGCGAACAGCAGCTCTTCGAGGGTGTTGGCCAGCGAGGTCTTGCGCGCCAGCAGCGGCGTGGCGGACGGGTTCAGCACCAGGAAGTCGGCCTCGCAGCCCGGCTGCAGGTTGCCGACCACGCCGTCGAGTCCTAGCGAGCGCGCGGCGCCGCCGGTGTGGTGCCACCACAGCCGCGAGGGCGCGATGCTCAGGCCGGTCTTGGTCTGGCCCTCGCGACCGACGTAATACGCGGCCAGCATGGTGTGGAAGGGGCTGAAGCTGGTGCCGCCGCCCACGTCGCTGGCCAGGCCGTAGGGTTGCTCGAGGCGGTCGGCCGCGCCGAAGTCGAAGAAGCCGCTGCCCAGGAACAGGTTGCTCGTGGGGCTCACGGCGGCGGCCGTCTTGGTCTCGTGCATGAGCGCACGGTCGGTGTCGTCCAGGTAGATGCAGTGGGCGTACACGGCGCGCTCGCGCAGCAGGCCGAAGTCGGCGTACACGTCGAGGTACGAGCGCGACTTGGGGTACAGCTCGCGCGCCCACTTCACCTCGTCGCGGTTCTCGGCCACGTGCGACTGGATCCAGGTGTCGCCGTATTTGGCGGCCAGCTCGCCGGCACCGCGCATCTGCGCGTCGGTGCTGGTGGGCGCAAAGCGCGGCGTGATGGCGTAGCCCAGGCGGTCGACGTTGTGCCACTTGCGGATCAGCGCCTCGGTGTCGACCAGGCTCTGCTCGGTGCCGTCGCGCACGCCGTCGGGGGAGTTGCGGTCCTGCAGCACCTTGCCGGTGATCATGCGCAGCTGGCGGCGCTGCGCGCTCTCGAAGAACGCGTCGACCGAGGCGACGTGCGAGGTCGCGAAGGTCAGCGAGGTGGTCACGCCGTTGCGCAGCAGCTCGTCGAAGAACACGTCGGCCACCACCCGCGAATGCGCGGGGTCGGCGAACTTGCTTTCGGCCGGGAAGGTGTAGTTCTCGAGCCAGGGCAGCAGGCCGGCGGCGGGCGCGCCGATGATGTCGGTCTGCGGGTAATGCACGTGCATGTCCACGAAACCCGGCGCCAGGATGCGGCCCGGCAGGTGGGTGGTGTGGGCGCCGGCATGGCGCTGCGACACGTCGGCATGGCTGCCGGCGTCGAGCACGCGCTGGCGGCCGGTGCTGTCGGGGGCGACGACCAGCAGGCCGTCCTCGTCGAAGACAGGCAGGCCGGCGGCGTCGAATCGCAGGAGGGAGGCGCGGTAGGCTTTTTTCATCGTGGATGCGGAGGGTAATCCAGCCCCGGACGGCGGGAATTGCCCTGCGCGTATGAGTGCTATACGCGCAACGCTCTCTTCAGGCGGGGCAAAAGGCCGCGCTCAGCGCGTCGCCCGCCCCTGCACGCCCTCGGCCAGCCAGTTCATCTGCAGGATCTGCTCGTCGCTCAGCTGCGCGCCCTTGGCGATCGCGACGCGGCCTTCGTTGTCGCGCACATCGGCCGCCGCCGCGTGGAACGGCTGCAGCTTGCCCGCCGCGATGTCCTTCTGCCGCGCCAGCACCTCGTCCTGCACGGCCTTGGGCACCTTGGTACCGAAGTCGCCGACGCGGATCATTCCTTCCTTCACGCCGCCCCAGAGGTTGCCGCTCTTCCAGGTGCCGTCGAGCACGGCCTTCGCGCGCTGCGTGTAGTAGCCGCCCCACTGGTGCGTGACCGCGACGATCTGCGCGTCGGGCGCGATCTTGCGCATGTCGGAGTGGTAGGCCACGGCCATCTTGCCGCGCTCCTGCGCGGCGGCCATCACGGCGGTGGAGCCGGTGTGGAAGGCGAGCACGTCGGCGTTCTGGTTGAACAGCGCCATCGCCGCGTCGCGCTCCTTCGGCGGATCGAACCACTCGTTGAGCCACACCACGATCACCTTGGCCTTCGGGTTCACCGAGCGCATGCCGAGCGTGAAAGCGTTGATGCCCTGCAGCACCTCGGGAATCGGAAAGCCCGCGACGTAGCCGGCCACGTTGGTCTTCGTCATGCGCCCGGCCGCGATGCCCGCGAGGTAGCGGCCTTCGTAGTAGCGGGCGTTGGCGGTCGCCACATTGGGCGCGGTCTTGTAGCCGGTGATCGATTCGAACTTCACGCCGGGAAAGTCCTTCGCGACCTTCAGCGTCGGCTCCATGTAGCCGAAGCTGGGCGTGAAGATCAGTTGGCTGCCCTGCTGCGCGAGGTCGCGGATCACGCGTTCGGCGTCGGCGCCCTCGGGCACGTTCTCGACGAAGACGGTGTTCACGCGGGGGCCCAGCGCGGCCTCGACGGCCTTGCGGCCTTCTTCATGCTGGCGCACCCAGCCGGCATCGGTGACCGGCGTGACATAGACAAAGCCGACCTTCAGCGCGTCCTTGGCGGGAGGCGGCTTCGGCGGCGTGGTCTGGGACAGGGCGGGAGATAAAAAGCAAGCGGCTGCCAGCGCCAGAACGGCGCGGCCCGCGAGGTTTTTGTACATGGTGTTCCTCTACATGGCCCCGGAAAAGCAAAACCCCGCAGCAGGCCGGGACGCCCTGCTGCGGGGTTCGGATTTTAATGCCGCAGCCTCCCGCCAGCCATGGCCGCCGCAGAACGCGAACGCATCCTGCCGAACAGACGCATCGGATGCGGCGGCCAGGAACGCCGCACACTCACTACGATCCGTGCCTCCGCATCACACCCTGCCAGCCATGACCCTCAGCATGCATTTCGACTTCACGCCGCTGCCCCGAACGCCCGTGCTCGAGCCATGCATCGTCGCCAACGCGGCGGGCTACGACCTCTTCACCAACGAGACCGTCACCCTGGCCTTCGGTACGAAATGCGTGATGGTGAAGGCCAAGAACCGCGATCCGATCCCCTTGCCCTACTTCGAGCTGGCCGAGCTCACGATCGAGAACCGCGAAGTCGCGACAACGGGCGAGACCACGCAAGGCCTGGCGGGCCGGGAACACATCTCCGCCACGACGCAACCGACCCTGCAGAGCTTCATTTCCTTCGTCACGCATCTCGGCGAACTGCACCTGTTCTACCGCGGCATGCCGCCGACCGTGCTGCGCATGGCACTGGCCGAGGCCTTCGCCGTCTGGCGCCAGCACCAGCCGGAATGGCTCGAGAAACGACGCAAGGTCGTAGACGCCTATGCCGACAGCGAAGGACTGGACGCGCAGACACGCGACGCGCTGAAAGCAAGGTTGCTGACGCCGATCGTGCCGCCTGCGTCGGCCGCGCCGCTCTCGTTTCCTTCCGCGGGCTTCCCCACCGACGACATGCCGGCGCCGGACACCTTCGACCCCGCGACCCGCCTCGGCGTGTGCCCCTCGTGCCATGCGGAGATTCCGTACTTCTCCGAGGAATGCCCCCAGTGCCGGGCACTTTTCGGACCGGACTCCGCATGGCAGGTGCGGCCGCTCTGACCGACCCTGAAGTGAAGCCAGGCTGGCGGAGTTCCCGGGGCACGTCTTCTTCGTGCACGACCGACGGTCTCACCCGCCGAACGCAGGCGTCATGCCAGTAGCGCGGTGGCACCGACGCCATAGCGCGCCGCCGGCGCCGTGCTCGACAACCGGCCCGACATCGCACGCCGCGCCGCATCGAACGCATCCCACTCGGCCAGATCAGGCAACGCCGGAATCGTGACCTGCTCGCCCTGGTCGAGCCCCGCAAGGGCCGCGTCGACCATGTCCTGCGCCGTCATCACGATTTCCTTGGGCAGGTGCGCCATCGGCACGCCCGCGACGCCCCAGAACTCGGTGGCTGTCGCGCCGGGCAACACCGCCTGCACGCGCACGCCCTTGTCCTTCAACTCGTGCTGCAGCGACTGGCTCAGCGCCAGCACGAAGGCCTTGGTGCCGCCGTACACGCCGTTGAGCGTCTCGGGCGAGATCGCCACGATGGAGGCGATGTTCACCAGCGTGCCGGCACCGCGTTCGACGAAACCGGGCACGGCCGCATAGGTGAGCCGCGTGAGCGCGCTCACGTTGAGCTCGATCATGTCCGCCATCTTGTCGATGTCCGAGCCGAGCAGCGGCGCGGCGGCGCCGAAGCCGGCGTTGTTCACCAGCAGGGTGATGTCGCCGCGGGTGCGCAGCACGGCTTCCACGGACGCGATGTCCTTCCGGTCGGACAGGTCGGCCGGAAGGACCTCGACCTTGCGCCCGGTCTCGTCCGAGAGCTTCGCGGCCAGCGCGGCAAGGCGCTCGCGGTTGCGCGCCACCAGGATCAGGTCGAAGCCGCGCCGCGCGAGACGGTCCGCATACACGGCGCCGATGCCCGACGACGCGCCGGTGATGAGGGCCGTGCCCTTGTTCGGATTTGCTTGGGTTGCAGTCATGGAGTTTCCTTCGTCGCCACGGGTGTGTGGCCGTGAGGAGAAGTCTCTTCCTGCAAGGCGATGGCGTAAATGTCATATAAGCCACCTTTCAGGACATACGCGGCTCACGCCGTCGCGGCCTCCCGACGGGCCACGCGACGCACGCTCTGCGGCGGATGCCCCAGCGTGCGCAGGAAGGCGCGGCGCATGCGCTCGGGGTCGCCGAAGCCCGTTTCGCGCGCGACCACGCCGAGCGCGAGGCTGCCCTCGTCGATCAGCGCGCGTGCCGCCTCCACGCGCAGGTTCTCGACCGCATGCGCCGGCGACTGCCCGGTCTCGGCCTTGAAGGCGCGGCTGAACTGGCGCGGGCTGAGGTGCGCGACCTCGGCCAGTTCGTCCACCGACAGCGTCTCGCGCAGGTTGGCGCGCGCATGCACCAGCGCCTTCTGGATGCGGTCGGACTTGGGCGCCAGCTCGAGCAGCGCGGAATGCTGCGACTGCCCGCCCGCGCGGCGGTGGTACACGACCAGCTTCCTCGCCGCGAACCGTGCCGCCTCCACGCCGAGGTCTTCTTCCACCAGGGCCAGCACGAGGTCGATGCCCGCCGTCATGCCGGCCGAGGTCCACACCGGCCCGTCGTTGATGAAGATGCGGTCGGGCTGCACCTTGACGGCGGGATGGCGCTTCTGCAGTTCGCCCGCGAAGGACCAGTGCGTGGTCGCCCGGCGTCCGTCGAGCAGGCCCGCATCCGCCAGCCCGAAGGCGCCGGTGCAGATGCTGGTCACGCGGCGCGCGTTGCGCAGCCCCGCGCGCAGGAAGCGGCACATCTTCTCGGACGTGGGCGCGATGAAGAGCGCGCCGCTCATCACCAGCGTGTCGAACTTCCCCGTGCCGAAGCGCTTGCTGTCGGTGACCACGCCCGACGAGCTGGCCACGGGGCCACCCTCTTCCGACAGCAACTCGACCTGGTAGACCTGCTTGCCGGCATGGATGTTCGCGAGCTCGAACGCGGCAATGGCAGCGAGGTCGAGGATCTGGAAACCGGGGAAGACGAGCATGCCGATGCGTTTCATGGCCATGTCCTGAAAAGAGGGTTGTTAGAGGTAGCAGACGCAAGGCTAGACCAACCCGTCGCACCGCGCCAGCGGGAGGGATACGGCCTGCGCCCTTCCCGCGCCGCGATGGGTGCCCCCACCAATCGGCAAGCGCCAGCCCGCGCGGGTCGTCCCACAATGGGCGTTCCCCACCATGACCAACCCGACGACAACGACAGCAGGCGCCCCCACAGCCGAACCGGGCGCCCACGCACACTGGCAGCGCAACCTCGCCGTCTGCATGTTCGGCTCCTTCACGACCATCATCGCGATGACGCTGCTGCTGCCCTTCCTGCCGCTGTACGTCGAGCAGCTCGGCGTGAAGGACCACGCGGCCATCGTGCAGTGGTCGGGCGCGGCCTACGGCGCCACCTTCCTGAGCGCCGCGCTGGTCGCGCCGCTGTGGGGCCGGCTGGCCGACCGCTACGGGCGCAAGCCGATGCTGATCCGCGCGAGCCTCGGCATGGCGGTGGCGATGGCGCTGATCGGCCTGGCGGCCAACGTGTGGCAGCTCGTGGGCCTGCGGCTGCTGGCGGGGCTGCTCGGCGGGTACGCCTCGGGCTCGATGGTGCTGGTCGCCACGCAGACGCCCAAGGACCGCACCGGCTGGGCGCTGGGCACGATGTCGTCGGCCATCATGGCGGGCAACCTCGTGGGGCCGCTGGTGGGCGGGGTGCTGCCGCCGCTGGTTGGCATCCGCAACACCTTCTTCGCGGCGGGCGCGATGATCTTCGTGGCCTTTCTCGCCACGGCCTTCCTGATTCGCGAAGAGAAGAAAGCACCCTCGGCCGCAAGGCAAAACGACACGCCCGACACTGGCTGGGCCGCCGTGCCCGACAAGCGCCCGCTGGTCGCGATGCTCTTCACCGGCATGCTGCTGATGCTCGCGAACATGTCGATCGAGCCGATCATCACGGTCTACGTCGCCACGCTGCTCGACGACCCGCAGCGCGTGACGATGATGGCCGGCCTCGTGATGTCGGCCGCCGCGCTCGGCAGCATCCTCTCGGCCTCGCGGCTGGGCAAGCTGGCCGACCGCGTGGGGCACTGGAACGTGATCGTCGGCTGCCTGGCGGTGTCGGCGCTGCTGCTGATTCCGCAGGCCTTCGTCACGTCGGGCTGGCAGCTGGTGGTGCTGCGCTTCCTGATGGGGCTGTCGCTCGGCGGGCTGCTGCCCTGCATCGCGAGCGTGATCCGCCACAACGTGCCCGAGCGCGTGGCCGGCAACATGCTGGGCTACTCGACCTCGGCGCAGTACACGGGCCAGGTCGCCGGCCCGCTGCTCGGCGGCTTCGTGGGCGGGCACATCGGCATGCGCGCCGTGTTCCTCGGCACCTTCGTGCTCATGGCCGCAGGCGCCGGGTGGAACTGGCTCGCGCAGCGCGCGGCCGCGTCCACCACGGCGCCCGCTACTCGCTGACGACGGCGCTGCGGTAGGCCGCGTCGCCCTTGATCTCCGCTTCGGAGAACGGCACCTTCAGCCACTGCCCCGCGCTGTAGGCCCGGGTGTAGTCGGCGTTGTGCGCCGAAGCCGGGTCGTCCGACAGCGAGAACGTCAGGAAGGTGTGGGCCTCCACGCCGCCTTCAGGGAAGCGCACGATCTGCATGTAGCTGTTGCCGTTCGGGTTGCCGTCCATGGTGTAGCCGCCCTTGTCCAGACGGTTCTCCGAGCACGCGATGGTGAAGTAGCCCGGGCCGTGGCAGCCACCGTACAGCGGGATCTTCTGGCCGCCGCGCGTGGCGAACAGGTAGTCGCCACGCTGTGCATCGAGTGCGAAGCCGCTGGCCTCCACGCGCGCGACGGCCGCGCCGAAGGCCTGCTGCAGGGCACTCGCGGCACCGGCCTTCAGGTCGCGCGGCGTGTGGATCGGATCGCTCGCGCTGAACGGCACGTTGTAGAGCGTGGCCGCGGATTGCAGCGACGCGCGGTTCCAGAACTCGTCCCAGATGTGTGCACCGCGCGCGCCGATCGTGCCCGTGTTGTTCCAGGCCTTGAGCACCGCGCAGGCCGGGCCGGTGTCCACGTCGCGCCCGATGGCGGCGCCGCCTTGCGGATCGGTCGCCACGTTGATCGTCGGCGTCGCGCACACCATGGCCAGCGCCTGGTCCTTGAACAGCTCGGCCGTCAGCACGCGGCTGTTGAGCACCATCTGCTTGACGGTCTCGGGCGTGGCCGCCTTGCCGGCGTAGCTGTCGGCGCCGTCGATGCGCGCCTGCGCCATCAGGTTGCCCAGGCGCGTGCGGAAGCTCACTGGCGCCGTGCCCGCGGGTCCCATGATGGCCGGGTAGCCGATCATCGGCGCCTTCGGGTTCGCGAGCCAGTAGCTGTCGTTCGAGTTCTCGACATAGTCGTCGCGCAACAGGCTCGGCAGCCGGGCCGCGCCGATGGCGCCCTTCTGCGCCGAGTCGGCATCGGTCTGCCAGTCGCATTCACTCTTCGAGCCGTCGAAGAACGGCGCGAGCGGGAACGAGGAGGCGGCTGCCGCACCCAGCGGCGTCGTGCAGCTGGCCACCTGGGTGGGCGACACGTTGGGAACCGCGCCGATGTCGGCATACCAGGCCTTGGCCGCGCCGCGGCCCACGGCCACGGTGTTGACCCACGGAATGGCCGCTTCCTCGCGCTGGATGGCAATGAACTCGTCCAGCGACTTGGCCTGGTTCCAGCGCAGCCAGTTCTTGAAGGTGCGGTAGTTCTCGCCGTTGATGTCGCGGATCGCGAAGGCGGTGGTCTGGCTCCAGGCATAGGGCGCACCCGCCGCGGCCAGGTTGACCATCGGCCCGTACTCCGACTTGTAGAGCGTGCGCGTCACCGGCGCCACGCTGCCGTCGGTCTGCTTCACGTTGACCGTGATGCTCAGCGCCTGCATCTTCACGGGCTTGCCGTCGCGCATGTAACTGGTCGGGTCGCCCGCCGCGAGCTTCAGTTCGTAGAAGCCGAAGCGGCGCGCGGTCGACACCGTGTGGCTCCACGCGATGTTGTCGTTGAAGCCGATGAGGATCACCGGAATGCCGAGGAACGAGGTGCCGCTGATGTTGAGCTGGCCCGGAATCGTGAGTTGCGCCTGGTAGAAGCGGTCCGGCCCGCGCCAGTACCAGTGCGGGTTGCCGAAGAGCAGCGGGCTGCTGTCGCCGGTGGCCGCTGTGCCGAAGCCGATCATGTTGCTGCCCACGCCCTCCTTGCCGCCCACCTGCAGCAGCTTGGGCACGGGCACGCTGGCCGCCGCCAGCTGCAGCGCGGGCTTCTTCGCGCCGCTGCGCGCGGCCATCTTGGTGGGCGCCGCCGGTGCCGGTGCGATCGCATTGGCGATGTTCGGCAGGAAGACGCTGTAGCCGCCCGCGAGGTTGGCCGCGTACATGCGGCGGTAGATGTCCTCGGCCGCGATGGGCTTCACCCAGGCTTCGTTGCGGCAGGCCTGGTGCGCCGTGCCGCCGGCCTTCACGTCGCGCACGTAGCGGTTGTAGCCGGCGGCGAAGCCCTCGACCAGCTGCTTCAGGTTGTCGGGCTGGGCCGCGATCATCTTCGCGAGCACGTCGGCCGAGATCACCTGCTTGTGGAAGAAGTCGGAGTCGATGTTCTTCGGCCGCGCGATGGTGCTGCTGGCCACGAGCTGCGCATCGCCGCCGAGGTACTGCGAACGCTCGCCGCGGTAGGTGAGGAAGGAGTCGGCCATCGTGCACAGGTCGTCTTCCGCCTGCGCGAAACCGTAGCCGTAGCCCACGCCGGGCCAGTTGTCGGCCTTGATGTGCGGCACGCCCAGGGCGGTGCGGCGGATCTCGGCCTTGTAGGCGCCTTCGGCCGGCGGGTTGGTGGGCGGGTTGCCGCCGATGGAAAAGAACGGGAACCCGTTGCCGCCGCCACCACCGCCGCCGCAGGCAGTGAGCAGGGCCGCCGTGGCGAGCGCGATCGGGGCGAGCAGGGACCGCGGCACGGTGCCGCGCGAGGATGTCTGTCTCATTGTCGATGTCTCCGGTTGATGCTCTCTTGATGGAGCACCGCCAGCTTAGGCAGGCAGGCCGGCTGCGGCTTGAACGCAGCCGCTGTCCTGCGCCGCGCCTGGAGACCTTCGAAGGCGCCTCAGTGCGCCAGGCCGCGCCCCCACGCGTGCGAGGCCTGCTCGTCGGCCGTCACGCGCACCTGGTTCGACAGGAAGGACGGCGACAGGCCGAAGTAGCGCTGGAAGGTGCGGCTCATGTGCGCCGCGTCGGTGAAGCCGCTGACCAACGCCACGTCGGTCAGCGGGCGGCGCGCGGTGAACTGCTGCACCGTGCGGCGCACCTTGGTCCACAGCGCGTAGCGCTTGATCGACACGCCCACCTGCTGCGCGAACAGGTGCGTGAGCCGGTCGGGCGAGAGAAAGGCCAGCGCCGACAGCTCGCGCAGCGGGATCTGCCCCGCATGCGTGCGGATGGCCTGCAGCACGCGCTCGATGCGCGGGTCGATGGCGGCCTCGATCTCGGGGCACTCGGTGATCGCGGTGACCAGCCTGGAGCTCAGCAGCTGCAGGCGCCTGTCGGACAGCGCGCCGTGCTGCGCCGGTTCGAAGTCGTCGCGCGCGCGGCCGAAGCAGCGCGCGTCGAGCGGCTGGATGCCGTGGCCGCCCAGGTGCCGCGAGAGCATGCGGTAGGCGCTGGAGGCCGGGTCGAGGTTGAGCGACAGCAGCCCGCAGCCGTCGACGTCCAGGCGGCGCGGCACATGCGGCCCCACCAGCGCGGCGGTGCAGCGCACGCGCGTGCCGTCGACCGCCTCCAGCGTGAAGGGATGGCCGCTCACCGAGGCCAGCAGCGTGGCCGACGAACGCGCCGTGAGCCCCGACTGGATCGCCGGTGTGATGTAGAGGAACCTGTCGTCCCACAGGTGCAGGGAGTTGTGCCGCGTGGTGGTCATGCCGTCTCGCTTGGGTCTTGTCTCTTGTACTTGTCTCCAGCGGCGGATTCTCACGCATCGCGGCGGCGGCCCGCGCAAGGGCCTGCGCTCAGCGGGGTTGCACGGTCTCGACCTGCAGATGCTGGCGCACGGCCTCCAGCAGCAGCGTGGCCAGCCGGCTCGCCGGGGCCTCGGCGCGGGCCTGCGCGCGGTACAGCACGAGCGAGATCTGCGGCAGCGCCGGCAGTGAGAGCACCGCGCGGTCGAGCGCGCGCACATGCGCAGGCAAGCCGAACGGCGTGCGCACGGTCAGGCCCAGCCCGGCCGAGGTCGCGGCCCACAGCGCCGCCAGGCTGGCGCTGCCGAAGGCGCGGCGCCACGGCAGGCCGGCGCGGTCGAGCGCGGTGATGACGATCTCGCGCAGCGGGCACGGAGCGTCCAGCATGATGAGCGGCAGCGGCTCCTTGCTCTTCACGGCGCGAACGCCCGCGCGGTGTTCGCGCTCGGTCCACCAGGGCGCATCGACGCGCTCGGGCGCCGTGGGGCCGATCCACAGCAGCGGCATCCGCGCCACGCGCTCGGCATGCGGCGACAGCGGCTGGTCGCCCGCGTCCCAGGCCAGTGCCAGGTCGAGCTGGCCCAGCTCGAGCCGCTCGCGCAGCTCGCCGCTGCGCGCCACGCAGGCCTCGATGCGCACCTTGGGGTGGGCGCGCGCGAAGCGGCCGAGCACGGCCGGCAGCAGCGTCTCGCCGAAGTCTTCCTGCAGGCCCAGCCGCACCCAGCCCTGCAGGTCGGCGCCACGCAGGGCGGCGCTGGCCTCGTCGTTGAGCTCGAGCATGCGGTGCGCGTAGGCCAGCAGCGTCTCGCCCGCATCGGTGAGCGCCAGGCCGCGGCCCTCCTTGCGGAACAGCACGGTACCGGCCTGCGCCTCCAGCTTCTTGAGCTGCGCGCTCACGGCCGAGGTCGAGCGGCCCAGCTTGTCGGCCGCGCGCGCGTAGCTGCCGAGCGCCATGCCGGTGGAAAAGGTGCGCAGCACGTCGAGATCGAACATCACCTGGGTCATCGCGGGTCCTTGCATGAGGCTTTTTTGATCATCCTGAATTTCAGGACGATCCGCTCATTATTTTCTGATTTTCAAAACCTTTTCAGCGGCCGACACTGCGCTGCAACATGACCCATTCGCCCTCCTCCACCCCGTTGTCGCCCCGCCACCGCTGGAAGGTGCTCGCCGCCGGCGTGGCCGCCAACGCGGCCTTCTCGGTCGCCTTCAGCGGCATCCCCATGACCGCTGTGCTCATGCGCACCGGCTACCAGCTCGACAACGCCGCGCTCGGCCTGGTGCTCGGCCTCATGGGCCTGGGCATCGCCGTGAGCGAGCTGCCCTGGGGCCTGCTGACCGACCGCTGGGGCGACCGCCCCGTGCTGCTGGCCGGGCTGGGCAGCACGGCGATCGCGCTGGTCGCGATGGCGCTGTGGGCCGCGCCGGGCGCCGGCCACGTGCCGGGCCTCGGCGTGCTGGGCGCGGGGCTGCTGCTGGTCGGCCTGCTCGGCGGCAGCGTGAACGGTGCCAGCGGGCGCGCGGTGATGACGTGGTTCGACGCCAGCGAGCGCGGCCTCGCCATGAGCATCCGGCAGACCGCCGTGCCGCTGGGCGGCGGCATCGGCGCCCTGGTGCTGCCCTTCGTGGCGCTGCACTTCGGCTTTGCGGCGCTGTACGGCCTGCTGGCGCTGCTGTGCGCGCTGAGCGCGGCGATGAGCTGGGCCTGGGTGCACGAGCCGCCCGTGGCGCCCCGCCACACGAACGTGGAAGCGTCCGCACCGAAGACCGGCCCGCTGCGCGACGTGCGCGTGTGGCGCATCGTGGCCGGCATCGGCATCCTGTGCGCGCCGCAGTTCGCGGTGCTGTCCTTCGGCACGGTGTTCCTGCACGACTTCGGCCACGTGGGCCTGGGCACGATCACCGCCGCCATGGTCTTCGTGCAGGTGGGCGCGATGGCGATGCGCGTGTGGAGCGGCCGCTGGACCGACCGCCGCCGCAACCGCCCGGCCTACCTGCGCGCCTGCAGCGCGCTCAGCGTGCTGCTGTTCGCGGGCCTGGCCGCGCTGGTGATGGCGGCGGGCACCGAGCCGCCGTCCATGTCTTTGCGCTTGGCGCTGATCGCGCTGCTGGCCGTGAGCGGCGTGTGCGTGTCGGCCTGGCACGGCGTGGCGTACACCGAGCTGGCCACGCTGGCCGGCGCGGCGCGCGCCGGCACCGCGCTGGGCATGGCGAACACCAGCGTGTTCCTCGTGTGCTTCGTCACGCCCTTCTCGATTCCGCACCTGCTGGCGCTGCAGGGCTGGCCGGTTGTGTGGCTGGCGGCCAGCGCCTGCGCGCTGGTGGCCATGCCGCTGCTCGTGCCGCGCCGCGACGCCGATCCCGGCGCCTGCACGGCCGAGCTCGCTCAGAAGGTCGCGAAGACGGCGTTGAGCCGGTCGACGTAGGCGCGCTTGGCCGCCGCGTCGATGAAGCTGCCCTCGAAGCTGTTCGCCGCAAGCTGCCAGGCCTGCTGCACACCCAGGCCGGTCGCGGCGAAGGTCTGCGTGAAGTTCTGGTTCATGTAGCCGCCGAAGTAGGCCGGGTCGTCCGAGTTGACGGTGGCGACCAGCCCCGCCTCGAGCAGCGCGCCCAGGTTGTGCTGCGACAGGTCGGGGAACACGCACAGCTTGAGGTTCGACAGCGGGCACACGGTGAGCGGAATGCGGTCTTGCGCCAGCCGCGTCATCAGCGCCGGGTCCTTCGCGCTTTGCACGCCGTGGTCGACGCGCTCGACCTTCAGCACGTCGAGTGCGCTCCACACATAGGCCGGCGGGCCTTCTTCGCCCGCGTGCGCGACGAGGTGGAAGCCCAGTTCGCGGCAGCGCGCGAACACGCGCGCGAACTTCTCGGGCGGGTGGCCGACCTCGCTCGAGTCGAGCCCCACGCCGATGAACTTGTCGCGGTACGGCAGCGCCTGCTCCAGCGTCTCGAAGGCCTCTTCCTCGCTCAGGTGGCGCAGGAAGCACAGGATGAGCGAGGCGCTCACGCCCAGCTTGGGCAGCGCATCGACGCAGGCGCGGTGCAGGCCGTTGACCACCGTCTCCATGGCCACGCCGCGCGCCGTATGCGTCTGCGGGTCGAAGAACATCTCGGTGTGCACCACGTGGTCGGCCGCGGCGCGCTCCAGGTAGGCCCAGGCCATGTCGTAGAAGTCCTGCTCTTTCAGCAGCACGCTGGCGCCGGCGTAGTAGATGTCGAGAAAGGTCTGCAGGTTGGTGAAGGCATAGGCCTTGCGCAGCTCTTCGACGCTGGCATACGGGATCGAGACACCGTTTCGCTGCGCGAGCGCGAAGATCAGCTCGGGCTCGAGCGAGCCTTCGATGTGCATGTGCAACTCGGCCTTGGGCATGGCGCGCAGCAGCTCGGGCAGGCGTTCGGCGGGAATGCGCTGCGCGAAGCTGGGGTCGAAGAGGGGGCGGCTGGAATCGGTCATGGGGCGTGGGAAATCGACGTTGTGATCGCGCACAGCATAAGGGCAGACACCCTGCGCGGCATCCCCGAAAACGTATACGCTGCCAGCCCCATTTCCCCCAAACTGATCTGGGTCAAATCGGGCCATGGCGGATGCGCTAGGCTTGGACCCCGGCAGGCCCGGCATCGGGTGTGTTCTCCCTCCAATCCGCGCGCAGCGTGCATTCGTGCCCTGGCGCCGTCCTTGATCGACTCGCATGACCCTACAAAACGCCTTCACCCGCGAAGACCTGCTGCGCTGCAGCCGCGGCGAACTGTTCGGCCCCGGCAACGCACAGCTGCCCGCCCCGAACATGCTGATGGTGGACCGCATCACCCACATCAGCGCCGAGGGCGGTACCTACGGCAAGGGCGAACTCACGGCCGAACTCGACATCACGCCCGACCTGTGGTTTTTCGCCTGCCACTTCGAAGGCGACCCGGTGATGCCGGGCTGCCTGGGCCTGGACGCCATGTGGCAGCTGGTCGGCTTCTTCCTCGGCTGGCAGGGCCTGCCCGGCCGCGGCCGGGCCCTGGGCTCGGGCGAAGTGAAGTTCACGGGCCAGGTCCTGCCGACCGCCAAGCTCGTCACCTACAGCATCCAGATCAAGCGCGTGCTCAAGGGCAAGCTGAACCTGGCCATCGCCGACGGCTCGGTGAGCGTCGACGGCCGCCAGATCTACACCGCCGAGGGCCTGCGGGTCGGCGTGTTCACTTCCACCGACAACTTCTGAGGGTTTCGCCATGCGTCGCGTCGTCATCACCGGTCTGGGCATCGTTTCGTGCCTGGGCAACGACAAGGAGACCGTCTCCGCCAACCTGCGCGCCAGCCGCCCCGGCATCCGGTTCCAGCCGGCCTACGCCGAAATGGGCCTGCGCAGCCAGGTGGCCGGCTCCATCGACCTTCCCCTCGAAGACCTCATCGACCGCAAGCTCTACCGCTTCGTCGGCCACGCGGCGGCCTACGCCTACCTGGCCATGAAGGACGCCATCGCCGATGCCGGCCTGACCGAGGAGCAGGTGTCGAACCCGCGCACCGGCCTCATCGCCGGCTCGGGCGGCGCCTCCACGCTGAACCAGATGGAAGCGCTCGACCTGCTGCGTGAAAAGGGCGTCAAGCGCGTCGGCCCCTACCGTGTGACGCGGACCATGAGCAGCACCGTGTCCGCCTGCCTGGCCACGCCCTTCAAGATCAAGGGCCTGAACTACTCCATCGCCTCGGCCTGCGCCACCAGCGCGCACTGCATCGGCAACGCCATGGAACAGATCCAGATGGGCAAGCAGGACATCGTGTTCGCCGGCGGCGGTGAAGAAGAACACTGGACCCAGTCGTTCCTGTTCGACGCCATGGGCGCGCTGTCCACCAAGTACAACGACAGCCCCGAGAAGGCCTCGCGTGCCTATGACGCCGAGCGCGACGGCTTCGTCATCGCGGGCGGCGGCGGCATGGTCGTGGTCGAGTCGCTCGACCACGCACTGGCGCGCGGCGCAAAAATCTACGCCGAAATCGTCGGCTACGGCGCCACCTCCGACGGCTACGACATGGTCGCCCCCAGCGGCGAAGGCGCGGTGCGCTGCATGCAGATGGCCCTGTCGACCGTCGACACGCCCATCGACTACCTGAACACCCACGGCACCTCGACGCCCGTCGGCGACGTCATGGAAATGAAGGGCGTGCGCGAAGTCTTCGGCGACAAGGCGCCGGCCATCAGCTCCACCAAGAGCCTGTCGGGCCACTCGCTGGGCGCCGCCGGCGTGCACGAGGCGATCTACTGCCTGCTGATGATGGAAGGCAGCTTCATGGCCGGCTCGGCCAACATCGAGGCGCTCGACCCCGAAGTGGCCGATATGCCGATCCTCACTGCGACGCGCGAGAACGCCACCGTCGACACCGTGATGAGCAACAGCTTCGGCTTCGGCGGCACCAACGCCACGCTGGTGCTCAAGCGCTGGCAAGGCGCGTAAGCCTGCCACCTGCCGGCCCCGTCGCGCCCGCGACGACGGGCCCGCAGGCGCTTCGCTAGACTGGGTTTTCCGTTCTTCCATCCATCCACCGCGCGAGGAGACCCATGGCGATCGACACCCTTTCCACCTGGCACCGGCTCGTCAAGACACGCGACGTGGCGGGGCTCGACGCCCTGCTGGCCGACGACGCCGTCTTCCTCTCGCCCGTGGTGCACCGACCGCAGGTCGGCAAGGCCATCACGAAGCAATACCTCGCCGCGGCCTTCCAGGTCTTCTTCAACGAGAGCTTCCGCTACGTGCGCGAACTCCAGGGCCCGACCGACGCCGTGCTCGAGTTCGAACTCGAGCTGGACGGCATCGCCATCAACGGCGTGGACATGATGAAGTGGAACGCCGAAGGCCGGATCACCGAGTTCAAGGTGATGCTGCGGCCGTTGAAGGCGGTGAACCTGATCCACCAGAAGATGGCGGCGCAGCTGCAGGCGGCGCAGTAGAGCCCCCCGCGCCGTTTCGCGCTCAGGGGCAGACCAGCTCTGTCTTGGCCGCCGCGCACAGGCGGGCCTTCTGCGCCGCGGGCAGCGGTGACTCCGACGTCAGGCTGTCGAGCATCAGCACCGCCGGGTAAAGGCGCTGGTCGCTCGGATTCTTCTCGTAGGCCTGCCTGACAAGACGCTGGCCGTCCTTCTTGCAGACCTCGCGCTGCGTGCGTGCGATTTCCTTGTCGCGCGCGGAGCCGTCGCCACTGAACTCGCCGGCGAAGTGGAAACACATCTCGACATCCGAGACGGCCTTGCGCAAGCGCTGCTCGTCCTTCGAGAACACCCCAGGCGCAGCAAGCGACAGCGAGGCTGACAGCCATACAAAGGTGCCGGCGATCGCGACGGCAAGTCCCTGCAACCTCACGGCGTGAACACCTTTCCGTCGGTCGTGGAAGCGATCATTTCTTGTCGCCCTCGGTCGGCATGCGCTGCATGCCGACGACCACGCGGCGGCCCTTCTTGTAGGTATAGACCTTCATCGGCGCATGCTTGTTGTCGCCACGCTCGTCGAACGCGATCGGCCCCGTGATGCCTGTGTAGGAGGTCTGCGCCAGGGCCCTGAGGTATCTCGCCGGCTCCGCACTGCCTGCCGCGATCATCGCCTGGGCCATGACGTTGACCGCGTCGTAGACCTCGGCCCCGTACATGTACACGGATTCGCCGTAGCGCGCCCTGAACCGGTCGTCGAACGCCAACGCAACCGGATCGGACATGTCCGAAAACATCAGGCCTGACTCACCGCAAAACACGGACTGCTCGATCGCATCCGCGCCGGCGATTCTCGGCAGGTCGCGCAGGCACATCGCGTCACCCGCCATCATGCGAGTGTCCACTCCTCTTCGGCGCATGAAGTCGACGAACTTGGCTGCAACCCCTTCCTCGCCTGTCGCCAGGAAGATCAGTTGGGGTTTCTTCTTCTCGACAAGGCTGAGTGCACCGCTGGCAACGCCCCAGTATTCCGGCGGCGTGGACTCGTGCCCGGCGACGCTGCCTTCGAGCTCGAGCAGCGTCTGCTCGAAAGCCATGGCCATGTTCAGACCGTAGGCGGTCTGGTCGTCGATGATCACGACCCGCTTGTTGTAGAGCGTGTCGACGGCATACCTTGCGAGCAGCCGGGCCATGCGGTCGTCATCGACGAGGACCCTGAAGACAGTCCCAAGCCCTTCTCGCGTGACATAGGAAGCGCTGGTGCCGGCCGCGATCAGTGGAATACCGGCCTCGTGATAGATCTTCGAGGCAGCCAGGGTGCTGGCGCCTCCCAGATGCCCCACCACGCCGTTGACCTTCTGCTTCACCAGCTTGCGGGCCACGCGCGCCGTTCTTTGCAGGTCGTGCCCGTCGTCCTCGGCCACCAGCTCGAATCTCACCGGCCGCTCGCCGATCTGCGGGCACGTGGCGTTCAGATCGCTCACCGCCATCCGCGCGGCCTGCTCGCTCTCGCGCCCGACGGAGGCCAGCATGCCGGTCACACCGCTCACGTGGCCGATCCGGACGACTTGCGTGTTGCGCGCGCTGGCGCCGGGACAGTCGGGCACGGCATCGGCGGGCGCCGCGAACGCGGGTGCCGCAACCCACATGGCCGTGGCCACAGCCAACCCGGCGACAGCAAAGGTACGCCGCCCCCACCGCATCGACGTTGAATTCATCCCCCACCTCTCCCGAACAAACAGACAAAGAAAAGCCGCCCTTGGGCGGCCTTCCGTTCAACCATGGCGAGCGAGCTTACTTCTTGTCGCCGCCCGGCACCTTGCCTTCGACGCCCTTGACGTAGAAGTTCACGCCCGACAGGAACTTGTCGTCGGCGACCGCGTCCTTGGCGATCAGCTCCTTGCCGTCCTGGCCGACGATCGGGCCCTTCCAGATCGAGAAGCTGCCGTCCTTCAGGCCCTTCTTGATTTCCTCGACCTTGGCCTTGGCTTCGGCGGGCACGTCTTCGGCGATCGAGACGATGTCGATCGCGCCTTCCTTCACGCCCCACCAGGTCTGGCCGGTGGCCCACTTGCCGTCCAGCGCATCTTGCGTGGTCTTGATGTAGTACGGCGCCCAGTTGATGATGGCCGAGCCCAGGTGGGCCTTCGGGCCGTAGGCGGTCATGTCGGAGTCCCAGCCGAAGGCGCGCTTGCCCTTTTCTTGCGCGGTCTTGAGCACGGCCGGCGAGTCGGTGTTCTGGAACAGCACGTCGGCGCCGCCGTTGATGAGGGCGGTGGCGGCTTCGGTTTCCTTGGGCGGGCTGAACCACTCGTTCACCCACACGACCTTGGTCGTGATCTTCGGGTTGACCGACTGCGCGCCCAGCGTGAAGCTGTTGATGTTGCGCAGCACTTCAGGAATCGGCACCGAGCCGACCACGCCCAGCGTGTTGCTCTTGGTCATCGAACCGGCGATCACGCCGGCCATGTACGCGCCTTCGTAGGTGCGGCTGTCGTAGGTGCGCATGTTCTCGGCGGTCTTGTAGCCGGTGGCATGCTCGAACTTCACGTCCTTGCTGTCGTTGGCGACCTTGAGCATGGGCTCCATGTAGCCGAAGGTGGTGCCGAAGATCAGCTTGTTGCCCTGGCCCACGAAGTCGCGGAACACGCGCTCGGCGTCGGCCGACTCGGGCACGCTTTCGACGAAGGTGGTCTTGATCTTGTCGCCGAATTCCTTCTCGAGCGCCTTGCGGGCGTTGTCGTGCGCGAAGGACCAGCCGCCGTCGCCCACGGGACCGACATAGGCGAATGCGATGTTCAGCGGGGCCGCCGGTGCGGGGGCCGGGGCGGCCGCGGGGGCCGGCGCCGGCGATGCTGCGGGGGCGGCCGCCTCTTCCTTCTTGCCGCAGCCGATGAGGGCCGCCGAAGCCACCGCGGTGAGGGCGGCGAGCTTGAGAAGGGAACGCTTGTTCAGATCATTCATTGTCGAAATCCTCGGAAGAAAAGGACGGGTTGGCAAAAAAACGAGAACGCGATTATGAGCCGGGGTAGAACGGTTTCCCCATCGAAGCCGGCATGTTGATGCGGATGAAGGCGGGGTTGCGCGAGATCAGCGCCAGCACCACGATCGGCGCGATGTACTGGGCCATGCTGAGGAACTGCGAGGGCACGTCGACGCCGCTGCTTTGCAGGTGGAAACCCAGCATCGAGACGCCGCCGAACAGGTAGGCGCCGAGCAGCACGCGGATCGGGCGCCAGGTGGCGAAGGTGGTCAGCGCCAGCGCGATCCAGCCGCGGCCGGCGACCATGCCCTCGACCCACAGCGGCGTGTACACGGTCGACAGGTACGCGCCCGCCAGGCCGCACAGCGCGCCGCCCGCGATCACCGCCAGGAAGCGGATGCGTCGCACCGGGTAGCCCAGCGCATGCGCCGACTCGGGCGACTCGCCCACCGAGCGCAGCACGAGGCCGGCGCGGGTGCGGTACAGGAACCAGATGAGCCCGATGGTCAGCAGCACGGCCACGTACACCATCGGGTGGTGCCGGAACAGCGCCGGGCCGGCCAGTGGAATGTCGGCCAGCACGGGAATGGCGAAGGGCGTGCTCTCGGGCAGCTTGGCCTGCACGAAGCTGATGCCCGCGAAGGCCGAGAAGCCGACGCCGAACAGGCTCAGCGCCAGCCCGGTCGCGTACTGGTTGGTGTTGAGCCAGATCACGAGCACGCCGAAGAAGGCCGCGAGCAAGGCACCGGCCGCCATGCCGGCCAGGAAGCCGAGCCAGGGGTTGTGCGTGATGACCACCGTCGCAAAGCCCGCGATGGCGGCGCACAGCATCATGCCCTCGGCGCCGAGGTTGACGACGCCGGCCTTCTCGTTGATCAACAGGCCCAGCGCCGCGATGGCGAGCACGGTGCCCGCGCTCAGGGTGGAGCCCAGCAGGAGTGCGTAGCTTTCCATGGTTCAGAGACCCCCTTCGGTGGCACGCGTGGTGGGTGCGATTGGCGCGACGGGCGCGGTCGGCGCGGTGATCGGCGTGCTGACCTGCAGCGAGCTCGTGGTCAGCGTCGCGGCCTTGGCGCCGGCCTTGCGGCGGATGCGGTAGGCGATGAGCGTGTCGCAGGCCAGCAGCGTGAACAGCAGCAAGCCCTGGAACACGCCGGTGAGCGACTTGGGCAGGCCCAGGCGCGACTGCGCGAGTTCGCCGCCGATGTAGAACATGCTCATCAGGATGGCCGAGAAGATCATGCCCACCGGATGCAGCCGCCCGACGAAGGCCACGATGATGGCCGCGAAGCCATAGCCCGCGGGCACGTAGGGCGTGAGCTGGCCGATGGGGCCCGCCACTTCGAGCGCGCCCGCCAGGCCGGCCGCGCCGCCCGAGGTGAGCAGCGCGATCCACACGGCGCGGCGTGCCGAGAAGCCGGCATAGCGCGCCGCCGCCGGCGCCAGCCCGCCGACCTGCTGCGCGAAGCCCGCGCGCGTGCGGAACAGGAACACCCACAGCGCGCCCGCGCCGACGAGCGCGATGATCAGCCCGATCGACACACGCGAGCCCTTCATGAGGCGCGGGATCTGCGTCACCGCCTCGAAGGTCTTGGTCTGCGGAAAGTTGTAGCCCTGCGGATCTTTCCAGGGCCCGAAGACCAGGTAGCTCAGCATCAGCGTGGCCACGTAGACCAGCATCAGGCTCACGAGGATTTCGTTGGCGTTGAACTTGTCGCGCAGGAACGCGACGATGCCCGCCCACACCATGCCGCCCCCGATGCCCGCCAGCAGAATGGCCGCGACGATCCAGCTGCCGGTGCTCTTGTCGGCCAGGAGCGCCACGCCGCCCGCCGCGATGGCGCCGCAGACGAACTGCCCTTCGGCGCCGATGTTCCAGACGTTGGAGCGAAAGCACACGGCCAGGCCGAGCGCAATGATGAGCAGCGGCGTGGCCTTCACCATCAGCTCGCCGATGGCGTAGCCGCTCTTGATCGGTTCGTAGAAGAACACCTGCAGGCCCTTGACCGGGTCCTTGCCCAGCGCGGCGAAGAGCGCCACGCCGATGAGCACGGTGATCAAGAGCGCCAGGATCGGCGAGCCATAGCTCCAGAAGCGCGACAGCTCCGGGCGGGGTTCAAGCTTGAGCATGCGCGCCCTCCTTCTTGTTGTTGTTCTGGTGGGGCTGCGCCTGCGGCCACAGGCCGCTCATCCACTCGCCGATCTGCGGCAGCGTGGCCGCCGCGCGGTCGATCGAGGGCGACAGCCGCCCCTTGGCGATCACGTGCAGCCGGTCGCAGATGTTGAACAGCTCGTCCAGCTCCTCGCTGATCACGAGCACGGCGCAGCCGGCATCGCGCAGCGCCAGGATCTCGGCGTGGATGAGCGCGGCCGCGCCCACGTCCACGCCCCAGGTGGGTTGCGAAACGATGAAGAGCTTGGGGTTGGCGTCGATCTCGCGACCGACGATGAATTTCTGCAGGTTGCCGCCCGACAGCGAGCGCGCCGCCGCGCCCGGGCCGCCGGCCTTCACCTTGAAGCGATCGATGATGGAACGCGCCTGCTTGTCGAGCTCGGCGGTGCGGATCCAGCCGCCCTTGCCCACCGCGTTGCTGCGCGTGAGCAGCAGGTTGTGCGCCAGGCCCAGCGTGGGCACGGCACCGCGCCCCAGCCGTTCCTCGGGCACGAAATGCAGGCCCAGCGCACGCCGCGCACGCGGGCGCAGCCGGCCGGCCGGCTGGTCGAACACGCGCACCATGGCGGGCTCGGCGCGCACGTCCTCGCCCGAGAGCGTGTACAGCAGTTCCTTCTGGCCGTTGCCCGAGACGCCGGCGATGCCGACGACCTCGCCCGCGCGCACGTCGAACGAGATGCCGTCCAGGTCGACGCCGAACTGGTCTTCGCGCGCCAGCTTCAGGCCCTGCACGCGCAGCGCCACCGCGCCGGCATGCAGCGGTCGGTGCTGCAGCGGCGGCGGCTCGCTGCCAATCATCAGGCGCGAGAGCGACTCGGTGCTCTCGTTGCGCGGGTTGCACACGCCCGTGACCTTGCCGCCGCGCAGCACGGTGCAGGCCGTGCACAGCTCCTGGATCTCGTGCAGCTTGTGGCTGATGTACAGGATGCTGCAGCCTTCCGAGGCCAGCTTGTTCAGCACGCCGAACAGGCGGATCACGGCCTGCGGCGTGAGCACCGAGGTCGGCTCGTCGAGGATGAGCAGCTTGGGGTTGGTGAGCAGCGCGCGGATGATCTCCACCCGTTGCATCTCGCCCACCGACAGCGTGTGCACGGGGCGCGAGGGGTCGATGTCCAGCCCGTACTCGCTGGCCTTGGCCGTGATGCTGCGGGCCACCTCGGCCAGCGCGAGCGACTTGTCCAGGCCCAGCCAGACGTTCTCTGCCACGGTGAGCGTGTCGAACAGGCTGAAGTGCTGGAACACCATGCTGATGCCCAGCGCGCGCGCCTGCTGCGGGTTGCGCAGGTTCACGGCCTGGCCGTCGAAGGTGACGGTGCCTTCGTCGGGCTTGACCGAGCCGTAGATGATCTTCATCAGGGTCGATTTGCCCGCGCCGTTCTCTCCGAGCACGGCATGGATTTCGCCGGGCTGCACGGCCAGGGAGATGTCGCTGTTGGCCACCACCGCGGGGTACCGCTTGGTGATGTGCGCCAGCTGGAGTCTGGGGGTTGTCATGCCGGGTTTCGTGGGTTTGTCTCGTTCAACATCAACAAGCGGGGACAGCTATAAGTTTAATAGCGTCCCCGCGACCATCGGCGCCCGACGGCGCGTCCTTCAGAGGTTGGGAGGCGCTTCGGCGTGGCCGAGCAGCCCCCGCAAACGGGCCCAATCAAGGCGCAAAGCGCAGCCATAGCGAGGGCTATGGCGAGCATTTGCAACGCAGAGTGGGCGCGTTTGCGGGGGATGAGCGGTCATGCCGAAGTGCCTCTCAATCTCTTAATGTCCGCCGATGTAGGCGAACTTGAACAGGAAGATCGCCGCGATCACCCAGACCATTGCATGCACTTCCCGTGCCCGGCCGGTGCACAGCTTGAGCACGGCGTAGGTGATGAAGCCGAAGGCCAGGCCGTTGGCGATCGAGTACGTGAAAGGCATGGCCAGCGCCGTGACGGCGGCCGGGATCACCTCGGTGGTGTCTTCCCAGTCGAGCTCGACCAGGTCACGCAGCATCAGGCAGCCCACGAAGAGCAGCGCCGGTGCGGTGGCGTAGGCCGGCACCGAGCCCGCCAGCGGCGAGATCATCAGGCAGGCCAGGAACAGCACCGCCACCACCACGGCCGTGAGGCCGGTGCGGCCACCGGCTTGCACGCCGGCCGCGCTTTCCACGTAGGCCGTGGTGCTCGACGTGCCCAGCAGCGAGCCCGCGAAGATCGCGCCGCTGTCGGCCAAGAGCGCCTTGTTCATGCGCTCCATCTTGCCCGGCACCAGCAGGCCGGCGCGCTTGGCCACGCCCATCAGCGTGCCGGTGGCGTCGAACATCTCGACCAGGAAGAACACCAGCACCACGTTCAGGATGCCGCCCTTGAGCGCGCTCAGGATGTCCAGCTGCATGAAGGTCGGCGCGATGGACGGCGGTGCGTCGAACACGCCGTGGAACTTGTTGCCGCCGAAGAAGAACGACAGCACCGTCACCGTGAGGATGCCGATCAGGATGGCGCCGCGCACCTTGAGCCGGTCGAGCGCCACGATCATGAGGAAGCCGATGGTCGCCAGGATCACGGGCGCCGAGTGCAGGTCGCCCAGCGTGACGAAGGTGGCCGGCGAAGCCGCGACCACGCCCGCGCTCTTGAGCGCGATGAGCGCCAGGAACATGCCGATGCCCACGGTGATCGCCGTTCGCAAGGACTGCGGTATGCCCGCGATGAACAGCTCCCGCAACCCGGTGACCGTCACGATCAGGAACAGGCAGCCCGAGATGAACACCGCGCCCAGCGCGGTCTGCCACGTGTAGCCCATGCCGAGCACGACCACGTAGGCGAAGTAGGCGTTCAGGCCCATGCCCGGCGCCATGGCGATCGGGTAGTTGGCGTACAGGCCCATGATCAGCGTGCCGATGGCCGCGATCAGGCAGGTGGCGACGAAGACCGCGCCCTTGGGCATGCCCGCGTCCCCGAGGATCGACGGGTTCACGAAGATGATGTAGGCCATCGTCAGGAAGGTGGTCAGCCCTGCGATGACTTCGGTGCGCACGGTGGTGTTGTGCTCGGTCAGCTTGAAAAAGCGTTCCAGCAGACCGGTGCTGGCCGGTGCGGTGGCCGCGCGCAACGGCGCCGCCTCGGTGGCCCCGGCGGCCCGGGGAGTGGTGGCCTTGGGCACCTCTTCATACCTGTTCATTTCGCTTGTCTCCAGCTGTTGTATGTGGCGGTTCGTTCATCGTTGCCTCGGTCGCGACGCCGGCGCGACGGAGGGCTCAGGGAGGATCGGAAAGCGGCTCAGCCGGCAGGGCTCGGGCGGTGGCAGCCGGCGCGGCATCGAAGCCGGGCCGCAGCGACGCCGCCACGCCCTTGATGCATTCGCGCAGCCAGCGCGCGGAGCTCGACGAATGGGTGCGTTCGTGCCAGAGCTGGTAGTACATGAGGCGCGGCAAGGCAGCCGGGCACTCGAGGATCTTCACGGGCAGCCGCGCGGCGAAGCGCTCGCAGTACTGGCGCCCGGTGGTGAGCACCAGCAGGCTCGAGGCCACCATGTCCGGGATGAGGCTGAAGTGCGCGCAGCGCGCCGTGATGTTGCGCTGCCGCCCCAGCTCGTCGAGCATCTGGTCGATGATGCCGCGCCCGCCCGGGTGCATGGGCGTGGGCGCGATGTGCTCGGCCGCCAGCCAGGTTTCCAGGTCCCAGCCGCGGCGCACCGCCGGATGGTCCTGGTTGACCAGCGACACCACCTCGTCGCCGAACAGGCGCGCCATGTGCAGGTCTTCCGGCGGCTTGAGCCAGTTGCCGATCACCAGGTCGACCTGCCCGAGCGCCAGGTGCCCGTGGTAGTCCGAATCGGGCGAGAGCGCATGGATCTCGATCTGGCACAGCGGCGCCTCGCGCTTGACCTGCGCCACCAGCATCGGCAGGAACAGCGGGTCCATGTAGTCGCTGGCCGCGATGCGGAACGTGGTGGCCGCCGACTGCGGCTCGAAGCCGCGCGCATCCGAGAACAGCATCTCGGCCGCCCGCAGGATGCTGGCCGCGGGCTCGATCATGCGCAGCCCCGCGTCGGTGGGCACCATGCCCGAGCCCGAACGCACCAGCAGCGGGTCGCCCGACAGCTCGCGCAGGCGCTTCAGCGCGGCCGAGACGGCCGGCTGGTACATGCCCAGGCGGATGGCGGCGCGCGAGACGCTGCGGTCGGTCAGCACGGTATGAAGCACCCGAATCAGATGAAGGTCGATCTTGTCGAAAAGCGCCTGGTCTCTCATGGCTGTTCACACCTTTCTTGTCTGTGCGAACAGTTATACAGCGCAGCATTTGGAGAACGGAAGGACGCTCGGACCGTGCGAGCACGGCCGGTGCTCATTCGCCAGAGGCTGCCTGCACCGCGGTCAGGGCGCGGAGGATGGATTCGCTCGTGGCCGGCGCCTTCAGCGGCGGATCGACCCGGTGCCCGCCCGCGGCCGACACGGCATCGCGGATCGCGAAGAACACCGAGAACGGCAGCAACAGCGGCGGTTCGCCCACGGCCTTGCTGCGGTGAATGGAGTCTTCGAAGTTCTGGCCCTCGAACAGGCGCACGTTGAACACCGGCGGGCAGTCGTTGGCCGTCGGGATCTTGTAGGTGCTCGGCGCGTGCGTGGTGAGCTTGCCGCTTTGCGGATGCCACACCAGTTCTTCGGTCGTGAGCCAGCCCATGCCCTGGATGAAGGCGCCCTCGACCTGGCCGATGTCCACGGCCGGATTCAGCGACTTGCCCGCGTCGTGCAGGATGTCGGCGCGCAGCAGCTTCCATTCGCCGGTGAGGGTGTCGACCACCACTTCGCTCACCGCCGCGCCGTAGGCGTAGTAGTAGAACGGGCGGCCCTGCATCTTGTCCTTGTCCCAGCTCAGGCCGGGCGTGGCGTAGAAGCCGTCGGACCACAGCTGCTTGCGGTCGAGGTACGCCTCGCCCACCACGGTGCTGAAGGCCAGCGTGCGGCCGTTCACCTCGACCTGGTCATTGGCAAAGCGCACGTCGGCGGCGTTGCCGCCATGGCGCTCGGCGGCACAGGCGGCCAGGCGTTCGCGGATCTGGCGGGCGGCGTCCTGCGCGGCCTTGCCGTTCAGGTCGGCGCCGGTCGAGGCGGCCGTGGCCGAGGTGTTCGCCACCTTGGTCGTGTCGGTCGCGGTGACACGCACGCGCTCGAAGCTCACGCCCAGTTCGTGCGCCACCACCTGCGCCACCTTGGTGTTCAGGCCCTGGCCCATCTCGGTGCCGCCGTGGTTCACGAGGATCGAGCCGTCGGTGTACACGTGCACGAGCGCGCCGGCCTGGTTGAAGTGCTTCA
>Ga0207709_10000093_pt1 | contig 139110 bp, 111 predicted proteins | sample KBSM34metaG_FD_184397 | JGI IMG/M metagenome (GOLD analysis project Ga0207709, IMG submission 184397) | Miscanthus rhizosphere microbial communities from Kellogg Biological Station, Michigan, USA - KBS M3-4 metaG (SPAdes) (version 2) | ecosystem: Host-associated > Plants > Roots > Rhizosphere... | reverse complement strand
GGTCGGGCAGCGCGTGATGCTGCGTGAAGTGATCGAGAATGTGCTCAGCCATGGCGGTACGCAGCGGTTCGAGACCGAATTCCTGCGCAACGACGGCACTACCATCCCGGCCGTCGGGGCGATCAAGGACCTGCGCGGCATCTATGGCAGCGAAGGCGCCGTGATGGTGGTGACGCGCAAATAGGCTTGGTTCGGGCGGCGTCAGGCCGCCCCGTCGCACCCGCTCAGGTTTGCAGCGGCTTTCCCAATTCCTGCGACAGCGTGGCGAACTCGGCATGCGCAGCGCTCGGCAAGCCGAACGGTGTGGCGCGACGGGAACAGGCCGCCGACTCCCGGGCCATGTGCTGAACGACACTGAGGTGCAGATGCTGGTCGAACATCAGTTCGGCGAAACCGCTGTCGCTCCAGGCAGTACTCGCTTTGATCGGGGCGAATCCCTCGACGAACAAGGTGATCGGCCGCTCGACCCGGATCTTGAATCCCGCCCATAACCCGCAGCCGGCGACCGACAGTTCGAGCAACATTATATCGAGACGGCACGACCGGAATTCGCGGATTTCGGCCGGCAGTTCGAGCCGATAGCTGAGCGGCTGCCAGGTATCGGCACGCCGGAAGACTAAATTCGATCTACCCATTTTCTCCCCACCCCGGTCGCTAGCCGACCAACACCGGCGTGCCGCATCGCACGCCATTCACCCACACGTCGGCTTGTCCGACGTGAACCCCCAGCAAGGACGTGACCTGACCCAACACGCCGTCGAGCGGCGCGGCGGCCAGATTGAGTACCTGACCGACCAATGCCGTCAGCGTGCCCAGGCCTAGCCCCAGCCCCAGCACGTTGACGTTAAGGTCGATCCCCGAAATCAGCGAGGACGCAACGCCTTGCAGCAGATCGTTGGTGCTGACCTGCTTCACTGCGTGGTTGGCGATGTCGCTTGCCGAAAAGAACACATCCTGGGGATCGGCGCCGCCCAGCTTGACGTCGGCGAAGCCCGACACGCTGGCGAGCGGCGTGCGGAGCATCGTCACGCGGTTGAGCGTGGGCGCCGCCTGGAAATTTCCCAGAGCGGCCGGGTCGACATCGGCTATCGCGGCTTCGCCCAACGAAGGCGTCACGGTCAGCTTGACCGTCGCCTTGTTCGCTCCCCCGGAGCAGGACACCTCCTTCAATTTCGCGCTGGCGGCAGCCAGTTCGACATAGATCGGGACCCTGAGCGAGGCGAGGCCGAGTTGCGGTGCGACCTGGGTGTCGAGGTAGATCCGCGTCTGCGCCGTGCGCACCTCGACATCGTGCGCCGCGGTGACCCGGAGCCAGGGCGAATTTGCCGGCCGCTCGCCGATCGCGATCCACACCTTGGTCGAGGTTAGCCCCGGCACGGACGCGCCGAGATCGGTGCTGATCTGATGCTGTCCGCCAAGCTCGAGCGTGCCGCGCAGCAACGAATAGGCGTCGACGGTGATTGGTCGCGACGGGTCGGACTGACTATTCTCCGCCAGCGGGCCAAGGTCGATCAGCGACGACAATTTGGTCGAGTTTTGCGGCAGCCGGTTGGCAATGGCACTCAGTACCGACGACGCCTGGGCGTCGGTGACCGAGGCAGCCATTGCGCGCGAAATCTGGGGCAAGGTCGCCTGCATGTTCAACAGGTCGCCGAAGGTCGCGGCCTGGACGTTGAGCTGCGAGCGCAGCGCCTCGCTGAATTTGAGGATGTCGATCTGCCCGCCGGCGAGCGCCTGATAGTCCATCGCGCTCAGTTGCAGGTCCGTGCCGGCGAGTTGGGACAGCATGGCGTTGGGCAGGCCGCCGCTGATTCCGGCCAGCCGCGAGCCGATCGAGAAGGCGGCCAGGTCGATTCGGGCGGCGGTGCCGCGCGCTTCGACCGGTACGGTCGGCTTGCCGAAAATCCGGGCGAAATAGAGCGGCACATCGACATGGACACGAACGCGCGCGGCGTTGGCGCCATCGGCACCCACGACGAAGCGCGTGCTCGCCTCGATCGCCGGATCGTCGGCATAATGGCCCGGCTCGACGCTCATGATCGACAGGCCCTGCATCGAATTGGCGTTGCGCGCCGCCGCCGCGGCGCCGCTCGCATCATCGATATTGGCCGCCGCGGCTAACGCGGCCGCATCGGCGATCCCCTGGGCATGGCGCTTGGCCAGATAGAGATTGGTCGCGTCGACCGCGAGCGAGGCGACACCCAGGAAGGCGAGCAAGCCGCCGCCGAACAGGATCGTGACGTTGCCGCTGGTCGAGGCGAGCAGGGAAGGTCTGGCGCGCATTCTTGCCCTCCTCAAAAATTGGTCAGCCGCACGGCGGCGCTGCGCGAGACGATCTTGTCGGGAATGGGCACGAACGGCAGCTTCATCACCGGCTGATCCGACATGTCGTAATTGACCGTGACGTTGAGCGTGGCGCCATCGTCCTGGATGCCGATCACCACCTTGCGCTGGTCGATGCCGTTATAATGCGACAGCGAGTCGGTGACCGTCTGGCGCGCGGTCAGCGCGCGCTCGACTTGCGACAGCCCCGACAGGCTGGCGCGCGCGCCTTCGTTCGCGCTTTGCTGCAGGGCGTTCGCACAAGCCAGCCATTGTCCGTAGACGATGATGCCCATGATCAGCAGCATCAGCACGGGCAAGACCATCGCCATCTCCACCAGCGCCGCGCCGCGTTTGTCGTGCAGAAGGTGCCGGCGGTCGCCACGGTGGTGAAACAGAAAGGCGTTACGGCTCGTCATGACGACATGGTTAGGCGCGGGGCATTGTCGAAATCGCTAGGGGTCTGTTTGATGCGATTGCTTAAACTACGCAGTTTTACGTACGCTGGCTGCCGCACCCGGCGCGCGCACCGGGCGGCGGCGAGAGCCGTTTTGCCACTTCCGCGGCGAGCAGGGCGACTCCGGCTTTAGCGTCGGCGGCGAACACGCTGGTCGATCCGCACCAGGTTGCGCTGCCGGCCGGCCCGACCGACCATGACAGCACCAGCCTGGTATCCGAGCTAAGCCGATCGACCTTCAAATCACCTCGGATTTCCCTGTTACGCAGGTGCTCTGGCAGATCCTGTTGAATCCTGCGCGACAAGTCGTCGGCTTCGCCCGCGGCGTCGCTGGACGTCGTCGCGATCGACACGCGCGATACCGGCGCGGGCGTGGTCGCGGCCCCCGGACCGTTGCCCCCCTCGTCGGAGGACGCGATCGCGGTCGACACTTTACCTTCGACCTGGCGCATCCCCAGCGCGTCGCTGCGCACGCCGACCATCATGAGCTCGGCGATGACGAGCATCGACAGGCCGGATTGGGCGAATACGGGCGCCCCGGATCGCCACACCAGGATCAGCGAGGCGAAGGCACTGAAGCAGATTGGCGCCAGCCACATCATCGGCGGCGGCGTGCGTCCGACGATCAGCACGGCGGCGACGACCAGGAACAATCCGACCGGCGCGAGCGCCGGCCAGGGGCTGGAAGGACCGGGTGAGAATGTCGCCGTGGGTCGCATGCAAACCTTTTCGATGATGGGCGAGGGGTTTGCGCGCACGCATGTTGCGCGACCGTTGACGCGGACTCAGAGCAAAGTCCGCAATTTGCGCAGTTTTTACCTTCGAATCGGTGTTATCACGCGACGATCGGTGACGATTCTGTCGACGATTCAGCATGCTAGGCCGACAGAAACGGGGGCGCCCGTTGCCGGACGCCCCCCCTGGTTTCGCCATGGTCGGCAGGTCTAGAACTTGACCTCTGCAGTCATCGTGAACGAGCGGCCCCGCGGATCGGCGACGCGCGGTTCCCACGAACTGCCCGAACCGGTGTTCGAATCGTAAGTGATCGCGAACGGCGGGTCGGTATTGAAGACGTTGCGGACCCCCGCGGTCAGCGTCAAATGGTTGCTGAAGCTCTGCGACACCGACGCGTTGTAGATGATATAGGCCTTGACCCGCGGGTTAAAGTCGGGCCGCCCCGCGCTGCCCGGCAACGCCTGGTTCTGATAACCGTCGCGATAGATTTGCGAGAAGGTCAGCCCGAAACCGTTATTCGTATAGCTGATGAAGGCGTTGTGCTTCCATTTGAGGCCGAGATCGCCCGACAGGCTGAAGACACCGAGCAGATCGGTGTATTTCAGATTGGGCAGCAGCTTCTCCTTCTTCTCGAGCAGCAAGGTGCCGTCGAAGCCGGCCGAGATCGCGCCGCCTAGCGCATCGACACTGCCGCGTGCCGAGAAATCGATCCCGCGCGTGCGGCGAGACCCGAAATTGCCCGTACGCAGGTCGACAAGGGTGATGATGCCGTTGGTCCGCTGGATCCGATCGTCGAACGCGGCAATATTGGCGAGCAACTGCGGGATGGTGATCGTGCCGATGACATTATCCACCGCGATCGACCAATAATCGGCCGAGAAGCTGAAACGTCGTGTCGGCTGCAGAACGACGCCGAAACTATATTCTTTCGACGTCTCCGGCCCGAGCTTCAAATTGCCGCCGCTGAGCGAATCGGGCGTGATCGGAGCGCATGCCGGCTGCGGCCCCGCCGTATTGCCCTGCGGGCAGAGCGTCGGATCGACCAGCGTGTTACCCGGGTTGGGCGATTGCGTGACGCCGTTGAAAATCTGGTTGAAGCTCGGCACGCGGAAGCCAGTATTATACGATCCGCGGAACATCAGCCATTCGGCCGGTGTCAGCTTGGCGGTGAACTTCGGATTGAAGGTCGAGCCGAAGCCGGTGTAGTCGTCGACGCGTCCCGCGGCCGAGAGTTCGAGAAACTTGAACACCGGGAACAAGACTTCGCCATAGGCCGCCTTGACGTCGCGGTTGACCTTGCTCAGCGCGTTGACGTTGTCGAACGCGACGTTGAAGATGTCGGGCGCCGAGACGTCGGCTGCCGACGACCCGTTGAAGCTGTAGCTTTCGCGCCGGTAGTCGACACCGGCCGCGATCTTAACCATGCCGCCGGGCAAGCGGAACAGTTCGCCCGAAATCGAGGCGTCGAACTGTCGCACCTCATATTTGCCGCCGTAGAGCTTGACTCCCTTGGCCGATACCGCGTCGAGCGCGGCGAGCGCCTGCGGCGTCTGCTGCAGCGAGAAGGGGTTCAGAATGCCGCTGTTGAACAGCCCGACGATGCCGGGGGCGCTGGCGCCCGGCGCGGTTGGCGCGCGGGGATCGGGTCCGCCCAGCACGGCATTGGGATCGCCATGGGTCTTGGCATAGGCGACCGCCGCGGCGCTCGCATAGACGCCGCGATAGCTATAGCCGCTGCCGAGGATCGAGGTGGCCCGGCTCGACGCATAGGAGGCGCCGGCGCGATAGTCCCAACCCGGCGCGATCGGACCGTCGATGCCGAGCGCGGCGCGGAACGTCTTGGTATTGGTGACATATTCGCGCGGACCGCAATCGGTACACCGCCAGCGGAAAGTGATCGGCTTGCCATAATTCTTCGACACGCCGGGTAGGACCGATACAATGCTATTGTAGACAGCGTTATAGGTCGGCGCCGTCAACGCATTGAGCGGATAGGCGATCGGCATTGTCGTGTTGTTGGCACTGTACTGATTGTTGGAGAAAATCTTGTGCGAGGTGGCGTCCGAACCCGTCACTTCGAGATAGATTTGGTGTCCGCCAAGCTTGCCCGTCGCTCGGCCGTAATAGGTCAGCGTCTGGAGCGGCTGTTGCAGCGTCGCCGCACGGCCCGTATCCCATGAACAGGCGAGTGCCGAACTGGGGCTCGCCCACAGCACGGAATCGTAGTTCATCCCGCCATCGACCGAGTCGCAGCCGCCGCCGCCGGGCAGGCGAAGCGGATTCACGCCGCCCGTCGCCGCGACGTTCGTTCCCGGAACAGTGAAGCCGGGAGCGTTGCCAAGATAATTTGGGTTGGGAATCGTGCAAACGCCCGCCACCGTCTTGTTGCACTGCGTCGTGTCGCCGAGCAGCGTCCCGCCTTGCGTGATGCCCACATTGCTACCCGTCGGGTTGATCGGGAACGCGGTAGCGACTGGCGTGCCGCGCGTGTCGATCGACAGACCGCGATTGGGCTGGTTGCCGTTGACGAAGTCGCGATCCGATCCGCGCAAGATGCTGTTCCAGCTCTTGCTGACCGCGCCCATCACGTTGAAGCCCTGCTCGTCGAGCTTGCCCCAGCCGACCGTCGCCGACAGGCGATAGATCGGGCTGTCGCCCTGTTCGGTGATGTCGGTGAAGCCCTGGACGTCGATGCCGGTGAAATCGGTCTTGGTGATGAAGTTGATCACACCGCCGATCGCGTCGGTGCCATAGATTGCCGAGGCGCCGTCCTTGAGTACTTCGACCCGGTCGATCGCGGCGAACGGAATCTGGTTCACGTCAACCGCCGAGCCCTGCAGCCCGTGCGCGGCGACGCGGCGGCCGTTGAGCAGGATCAGGGTCGACGCGCTGCCCTGGCCGCGCAGATTGGCGGCGGAGAGGCCGTTGGTGCCGCGCGCGGCACCGCTGACAACGTCGGAATTGGATGCCAGATTATCGGCGCCATTGCCGTTGGCGGCTAGGAACGAGATCAGCTGCTCGGGGCTGCTGATGCCCTCGCGGCTAAGGTCCTTGGTCGTGATGATCTGCAGCGGCAGCGCGCTGCGGTTCGGGTCCTGCTTGATGCGCGAGCCCGTGATGATGATTTCGTTGCTCTTGCCGTCCCTGTCGCCCTGATCGTCGGAGACTGGCGCCGCCGCTCCCGTTGGCGTCGAGGCTGGCGCGGTGGTCTGATCGCTATTGGTCGATTGCGCGAAGGCTGCGTTCGGCAGCAAGCACAAGGCGGCAAGCGCCGTCCCCGACGCCAGCACGAGACGAAGCGAGTTCGATCCTGTCATGATAGGCCCCCTTTGATGCGCCCTTCCCGTGGCGCTTTCATTGGCGACAGTAAGCATCAAAATGGACAGGTCCTGCCACCTTTCTTTTGCGCCGGGCGGTGAAACCGGTTCCCTTTTTGTGTGCGGAAGCGGCAAAGCGTTGCGTGGTTGCAACACCAGTCCATTGACGCGGCCCGGCGAGCATCGGACCGTGGCCGCTATGCGTGAGAGAGGATCGCCGATGCTGCCCCAGACCATCTGTCCGTTCGGACTGTGCGCGTGACGGTCGGGGCCATCGATCCTGGTGCGGCGGAACGCGCCGTGCTGCGTCCGGGCTTCGGGCGTCTGGCACTTTATGCCTTGCTCGGCTTTTCCGCCGGTCTGCCATTCTACATGTTCAACACCGTGTTGTTCCTGCGTCTCGCGCGGCACAATGTCGACATCGTCACGATCGGTTATTTCGCCTGGGTGTCGCTGCTGCCGACGTTCAAATTCGCCTGGGCGCCGTTGCTCGACAAATACGATATGCCCGGTTTCGGCCGTTTCTGGGGGCGCCGGCGCGGCTGGATCATGGTGTCCCAGCTGGGCATCTTCCTGTCGACGGTCGGGATGGCCTTCACCGCGTCGGACAAGAGCCTGCCGCTGACTGCCTTGTTCGCACTGTTGCTTGCCTTCTGGACCAGCACGCTCGAGATCGCCGCGGACGGATGGCGCGTCGAACTGGCGCCGACCGCGGAAGAGCAAGGGCCGCTCGTCGCGGTCAACCAATGGGGTTATCGCATCTCGATGGTGGTGGCCGGCGGCGGTGCGATCTATGTCGCCGCGGTGTTCGACTGGACCTTCGCCTATCTGGCGATCGGCGTTCTGGCGTTCCTGCCGTTTCCACTACTGGCCGCGATGCGATCCGAGAACGGGCGCGTCGACGGTCGGATCGCCGCCTTGCTGACCGGTTTGCTGACCAGCGCGGCGGCAATCGCTGCCATAACCGCGGCGACCGCGGTGATCGGCTGGGTGCTGCTGTCGGCGATCGGCTCGGTCGGGATCGATAATCCCGACGTCATGAAATATTGGGTCGCCGGCCTCGGGCTGCTGCCGTTTCTGGTGCTCGGCGCCGCGGTGCCGTGGCTTCGCAAGCTGCCCTGGCACGCGCCGCTGCGCCGGTCGCTGGCGGTCGGGCCCTATGTCGATGTGGCCTGGCGATACGGCCTCGTCGTCATTCCGGTCCTGCTGTTCATCTCGATCTATCGGACCGGCGATGTGATGGCGAACACGCTGTCGCATCCGATGTTCAATTTCCTGGGCTACGGACTCAAGCAGATCAGCGCGGCCGATGGTGTCGTCGCTTTGGTGTCGGGGTTGCTCGGCGTGACCTTGGGCGGCCTGTTGGCGGCCCGGGTGTCGATGGGCTGGGCGCTGGTGATCGGCGGGGTGATGTCCGCGCTCAGCAACTGGATTTTCGCGTGGCTCGCGCATCAGGCGCCCGGAGGGCCGGTATTGTTCTCGCTGTTCGGCCTCGGTGTAACCGCGGGCGACCTCGATCTCTATATCGCCATGGCGGTCGACCAATTCGGGCATGGGTTCGAAGGCGCGGTGTTCGTCGTATACCTCTCGCTGCTCGTGAATCCGCGCTATCCCGCCGCGCAATATGCACTGTTCTCCGGGCTCGCCTTTCTGATCCCCAGATTGCTTGCGGGACTGTCGGGGGTATTCCAGAAAGCGATCGGCTATGACGGCTTCTTCATCATGGCGGGAACGATGAGCGTCGCGGTGCTGGTCCTGCTGCCGTTCATCGTCCGGGCAAAGCCACGACCCGACGACGATCCCAACGCGACAGGAGCCATGGCGGCATGATCGAACAGGCATTCGCCCCGGCCGCCGCCGCGGTGGCCGCGGGCAGGATTCCCGGCGCGACCCTGGGCGTGGTAGCCGCCGACGGCCGGCGCTGGGTGACGCATGCCGGGATGGCGGCGCTGCTGCGCGAGCCTGAGGTGTTGACGCTCGATCACTGGTTCGACCTCGCCTCGGTATCGAAAGTGATTGCGACCACGGCCATGATCCTGCGGCTGGCCGATCAAGGCAGGCTCGATCTCGACCGGCCGCTGACCGATGCGATCCCCGATCTGCGTCAATATGACGTCGCCAACGCCGCCGAGCGCAAGCTCAGCTTTCGCGACTGCCTGGCGCATCGCAGCTTCCTGCCCGCGGTCGAGCCGATCTACACCTATGGCGGCGACCCGGCGCGGCTGCGTGCGTTCGTGCTGCAACGCGAATGGCGGCACGGCCCGCCGGTCTATTCGGACATCAACTTCATCCTGCTCGGGATCGCGATCGAGCGGATCACCGGGCAGCCGCTTTCGGCCTGGCCGCTGGGCGAGGGGCTGAGCTACGGCCCGCCACCCGGACCTGCGGTCGCGACCGAACTCTGCCAGTGGCGCGGACGCGTATTGAAGGGTGAGGTGCATGACGAGAATTGCTTCGCGATGGGCGGAGAGACCGGCCATGCCGGGCTGTTCGGAACCGTTGCCGGGGTGCTCGATTTCGCCTTGGGACTGCTCGACGGCAGCGGCGCGTCGCCGGCGATGCTCGCGGCGATCCGTACGCCCTGCTACGAGCACCGCACGTGCGGCTGGGAACGGCGCTTCGACGGCTGGTCGGGCGGGGCGGCCTGCTCGAGCGAGACGATCGGCCATACCGGCTTCACCGGCACCGGCCTGTGGGTCGATTTCGATCGCGGGATCGCCTGGACCTTGCTGACCAACCGCGTCCATCCGTCGCGGCATAGTGAGGCGGGGAAGAGCATCTTCGAGGTCAGGCCCGCGACGGGCGATGCGGTGATCGCGGCCTGGGACGCGCAACGCCAAGCTTAGCGGCGGCGAGCGGTTGTGGACTAGCTACGGCCGCAAGCTTCCGCCCGAGCGAGGAGAAACGCCCGCTCGCGCACGTTGCGGGTAAGCGCGGCGGCGGCCTCGAATGCCGTACGCGCTTCGGCCAGCCGGCCTGCCCGGAACAAAAAATCGCCCCTCGCCGCGGGGAACGGCGCGTACCGGCGCAAGGCGTCGGCATCGGGAATCTCGTCGATCAGCCTGAGACCCGCGTCCGGCCCGAACGCCATGCTGTGCGCGATCGCGCGGTTGAGATCGACCACCGGCGAGGGCGTCACGGTGCGCAGCCGATCGTAAAGCGCGGCAATCCGAGCCCAGTCGGTATCGGCGGCACGGCGCGCTCGCGCGTGGCAAGCGGCGAGTGCGGCTTGCAGCACGTAAGGCCCCTGGCCGCCGAGCGCGTCGGCGCGGGCCAGCGCATCGAGCCCGCGGAGGATCAGCAATTGATCCCAGCGCGAGCGATCCTGCTCGGTGAGGGGCACGAAGGCGCCATCCGGCCCGGTGCGCGCGCCCAGCCGCGATGCCTGGATTTCCATCAACGCCAGCAGGCCGAGCACTTCGGCTTCCTCGGGTAGCAGCCCCGCCAGGATGCGGCCGAGCCGCTGCGCCTCCTGGGCCAGCGCCGGCCGGACCAGATCGTCGCCCGCCGTCGCCGCATAGCCTTCGTTGAAAATGAGATAGATGACCTCGAGCACCGACGACAGCCGTGCCGCCCGCTCGCCGCCGCGCGGCACCTCGAACGCCAGACCGGCCTGGGCGATCGCTTTCTTCGAGCGGACGATGCGCTGCGCGATCGTCGCCTCGCTCGACAGGAAGGCGCGGGCGATCTCGTCGGTCGTCAGCCCGCCCACCACACGCAGGGTGAGCGCCGCGCGGGCATCGGGCGACAGCATCGGATGGCAGGCGGTGAAGATCAGGCCGAGCAGTTCGTCGCCGAGATCGTCGTCCAGCGCGGCATCGATCGCCGCGCTCGCGTCCTCAGCTTCCTCGTCGAGCGTCCGGGCGATCTCTTCGTGCTTGCGGTCGCGCATCTGGTCGTGCCGGATGGCGTCGATCGCGCGTCGCTTGGCGACCGCCATCAGCCAGGCGCCTGGATTGCCCGGGACGCCGGTCCGCGGCCAGTCGGACAACGCGACGATCAGTGCTTCCTGCGCCAGCTCCTCGGCACGGTCGATGTCCCGCACCATGCGGGCCAGGCCGGCGATCAGCCTGGCCCGTTCGATGCGATAGGTCGCCTCGATCGCCCGATGGGTTTCGCCTGGGTGCGTCTCACTTGCGGTCACGCCGCCCCTTGTCCGTCAGGGGCCGCGGCGACGCAAGCGGTCGATCGGTCAGCCCGCGGGTCGGGCGTTCACCGCCAATTGCGCGGCGAACGCTCGCTGATAGGCCGGCCGCGCCTCGCCGCGCGCGACATAAGCGGCCAGGGTAGGAAACTCGTCGAGAATGCCCGACATGCGCAGCCGCAGCAGCACCGACACCATCAGCAAGTCGCCCGCGCTGAAGCTCCCGTCGAGCCATTCGGCTTCGCCCAGACGATCGGCAAGCTGGCTTAGCCGAGCGCGGATACGGTCGAACACCAGCGGCATCCGCTCCTGCGCCCAGGGCTTATCACCTTCCGCGAATTTAGCCGTCTGGAGGTCGAGGACCGGTGGTTCGACGCTGCTGAGCGCGGCGAACATCCAGGTGATGGCGCGCGCCCGGGCATCGGGATCGGCCGGCAACAGGGCCGGATGTCGTTCCGCGATGTGGAAGACGATCGCGCCCGTCTCGAACAGCGCGAGGTCGCCTTCCTCGAACGTGGGTATCTGGCCGAACGGATGCACCGCCAGATGCGCGGGTTGCTTCATCTCGGCGAAGGAAACGAGCCGGACGTGGTACGGCAGCCCTGCTTCTTCGAGCGCCCAGCGAACACGCGTATCGCGCGCCAGCCCCTTGCCGCCGTCGGGCGACCGTTCGAACGCGGTAATGATAATGGTCATTGTCGATCTCCGATGATGGCATGGCGCGCCGACGTAATGGTCGTCTGCCGATAGGCTCTCGGCCTGCTGGAGGGGACGAGCCCCTCCAGCCGACCCGATCAGGCGACGCCGAGCTTGCCGCGGTCACCGCTACGGGGGTTGGCGAGTTCCTCGGGCGTCACGAAATCGGCCAGGTCCGCTGCTTCGTAGAACGGCCGGATCTCAACCTCGCTGCCGGCCATCATGGGGTAGCGCGTGGCCCAGGCCACGGCCTCATCCATGTCCCTGACTTCCCAGATCGAAAAGCCCGCGACCAGTTCGCGCGCCTCGGCGAACGGCCCGTCAATCACCGTGCTGCCGGCGCTCCCGAATGCGATGCGCTTCGACTCGGTGCCCGGTTTGAGCCCGGCACCGGCAATGAAGACGCCGGCCTCGACCAGTTCCTCGGTGAAGCGGTCCATCGCGGCGAACGCTTCCAGCATTTCGGGGGTGGGCGCCAGGCCCGCTTCGGTGTCCTCGTTGCCTTTCACCAACACCATTACACGCATCGTCTGTCTCCTTGCTCGAGCCGGCCCCAATTGGCGTCTCACCGGGACGACGAACGAGCTTGTCGGAAATCGACATGGGTGCGCAAATTTTTTCGACGGGCGATACGCGCGGTTGGTCAGGCCGCCTGATCAGTGGCTCCCGCGTGCGGCACCATCCGCGTGGGACCGCTCAATTCTCCGCGGCGATGAGCTCCAGCGCGGCGTCGACCGCCTTGGTCGCCTCGACGCCCGGCGGGATGTCGTTGGCATAGGTGGAGAAGGTCAGCGTGCGGCCGCTCTTGGCGATCATATAGCCCGATAAGGCGGCGCTCGCGTTGAGCGTGCCGGTCTTGGCGAACAATTTGTGGTCGAGCAGCGTGCCGCCGAAGCGCTTGGCCAGCGTGCCGTCGACCCCGCCGACGGGCAATGTCTCGCGCCAGGCGACGCCCCAGGGCTGGGTCGCGATCCAGCGCAGCATGATCACCGCGCCGCGCGGCGCGACGCGGTTGTAGCTCGACATGCCCGACCCGTCGGAGAAATCGAACGCCGCGCGCGGCACGCCCGCCTTGGCCAGCATCGCGCGCACCGCGACCTGGCCGTCGGCGATCGACCCGCTGCCCGCGATCAGCGACGAGCGGCGCAGGAACAATTCCGCATGGAGATTCTGGCTGACCTTCATCGTCAGATGCATGTCGTCAAGCAATGGCGGTGGGGTCAGTTTGGCGAGCACCGGCGGCAGCGGTGGCCGCGCGGGCGGGGCATTGCCGCGGATCGCGGGATCGTCGCTGGGCATCAGCGGGCGGTGGCGGACATCGACCTTGCCGGTGACGCGGACACCGCGCGCCTTCAACAGCTGGGCGAAGCGCCACGCGGCGTAGCGTGCCGGATCGTCGATCCCGACGCGCAGTTTTTCGGGCTTGGCGTCGGCGCCGATCGTGCCGGTCAGGCGCAGCTCATAGCCATTGGGCGCCCGGTCGAACTCGACAGCGCTCTTGCTGCCCGGCACGGTCATCAGGCGATTGTCGACGGTGTAATAAGCCGGCAGCTCGACCTTGGGCACGGCACCGACCGCGCCGGGCGTGACGGTCACCGGCAATTCGTTATCGTCCATCGTCAGCGCCGAAGTGGCGGTGCCAGAACGCGTCGGAATGTTGTTCCAGCTCATCCCCGGGCCCCAGCGCTCGTCGGGCAGCAGCGTGTCGTCGCCGATCACGTCGCCGACCACGCGGGTCTTCTTCGCCACCGCATCGGCGAGCGTCGTCAGGCAATCGACCGTGCAATCGTCGGCGCCCGACAGCCGGGCGTCGCCATTGCCGATCAACACGACGTCGCGCCCATCGAGCCGCACCGCCGCACCGCCGGTGGAGTCGGGCTGGGTGAGGTCGCCCATCGTCGCGAGCGCGGTGGCGGTGGTGAACATCTTGGTGTTCGATGCCGGGATGAAGCGCGCGTCGGGATTGATCGCGACCACGTCGTGGCCTTGGTCGTCGACCACGACGATGCCGAAGCGGGTGCCCAGCCCGGCCGTCTTCGCGAGTACCGCCTCGACCCGCGCGGTCAGGTCCTTGTTCTGCGCCGCGGCGGGAACCGCGATGGCGAGCGCGGCGACAAGCGCCAGAGCCTGTTTGGTCATCTATTGCGCCCCCCGATCAGGAAAAAGCGAGCGGCGATGCCGCCCATTCCGCGCGCGCTCGCGCGATCAATGTCTTGAGGCTCGCCGCCTGTCGCCGCCACGCGCCCTCGGTCGCCGCGTCCCAGGTGTCGATCGTGTCGCGGAGCGCATCGATCGCGAAGTCGACGAACACATCATATTCGTCCTGGCGCAGCTCGCCGTAATTGCGGTGGTTGAAGACGAGTTCGGCGACCTGGCTCCAGACCCATTTGCGGTCCTGGGCCAGGCCGTACAGCCATTGCAGCGTCTCGTCGGTCATCCGTACCGAGGTGGCGTCGATATGAATGAAGATCGCGCGGCGTTCGGGGAAGCGGGCGAGGAAGCGGTCGAACAGCAGGTCGCGCATCGCGGCCTCACGACCGTCCAGCGCGATCAGGCTCGCTTCGATCAGATCGGCGTCACTCATCGTCGGTCGAGCGATAGACGGCTTCGTCGAGCTCGCTTTCCCAGCGCGCGACGGTTGTCGCGACGGCGAGGTTGGCGCAGGCGCTCGGCACGGTGCGGGTCATGTCGAGCAGGCGGTCGAACGGCAGGACGAAGCCGACGACGAGCGCGGTCTGTTCGGGCGGAACGCCGACCGCCGACAACACGGCGGCGAGCATGAACAGCGAGGCGGAGGGGACCGGCGCGGTGCCGAACGCGGCGAGCGAGCCGGTGAGGAGGACGAGCAGATACACCGACGGCGTCAGCGGCGTGCCGAACGCCTGGAGCGCGAACAGGCTGAGCAGGCCGACATACATCGCGGTGCCGTCCTTGCCGATGCTCGCGCCCAAGGGCAGCACGGTCGAATAGACCGGGCGGCTGATGCCGAGATTGTCCTCCGATACGCGCATCGCGACGGGCAAGGTGGCGCCGCTCGACGCGGTCGAGAAAGCGACGACCAATGCATCGACGATACCGCGGAAGAACGGCAGCACCGGCAGCTTGGCGATTAGGCGCAGCAACAGGCTGTGCACCACCAGCATCTGGATCAGCGATCCCGCGACCACCGCGAGCGCGAGCCAGCCGACATGGACGAATACCGCCGCGCCGTTGGCGGCGACCGCATTGGCGATCAGCGCGAAGACGCCGAACGGGGTCGCCTCCATCACGATCGTCACGACCTTGAGCAGCACCGAAGAGGTCGCCTGGAGGAAAGTGGCGAACGGCTTGCCCGCTTCGCCGGTCAGGACGGTGCCGACCCCGAACAGGATCGCGACGAAGATCAGCGCGAGCATGTCGCCCTTGGCCAGCGCCTCGACGATGTTGAGCGGGATGATGCCGATCAATTGATCATACGGCGTGACCGGCGCGCCCAAGGCATGCGGCGCGGCGGTGCCGAGCGGGGCGCCGGCGCCGGGGCGGATCACGGTCGCGACCAGCATGCCGACAGACACTGCGATCGCGGTGGTCGCCGCGAACAGTCCGATAGTGCGCGCACCGAGGCTGCCGAGCTTCCTGGGGTCGGCCAGGCTGGTGATGCCGGCGGCGATCGTCACCAGGACGATCGGTGCGACCAGCATGCGGATCGCGCGGACGAAAAGGTCGCCGATGAACTGCACGTAAGGCGCGCCGGCAGGCCAGACGAGTGCGAAGATCACGCCGAGGATCAGCGCGCCGACGACGCGCTGCCACAAGGGGATGGCGAACCAGCGGTGTAGGGGACTCACAGACCCTCACCCTTCCGGCGCTTCGCGCCTCCCTCCCTCTCCCGCATGCGGGAGAGGGAAGGGGCCCGCCCGGCGCAGCCGGGTGGGAAGGGTGAGGGTCTGTTCAGGAACACGTCCCTGCCTTGGGCGTATGCGGCAGCGCGCGGCCGGCGGCGGTGCCGGTGAGTTTGCCGTTGTCGACCGCGACCTTGCCGTTGACGACGACGGTGCGGACCCCGGTCGCGGGAAGCGTCGGCTGTTCGTAGGTCGCTTGCGCGGCATAGGTCTTGGGATCGAACACCACGACATCGGCGAACGCACCCGGTTTCAATTCGCCACGCCCGGTCAGCCCGAACCATTTGGCGGTGACCGACGAACTGCGCTCGATGAACTCGCGCAACGAGATCACCTTATCCGCCACGACATATTTGGCATATTTGCGTGCGAATGTGCCCCAGACGCGCGGATGGCCGCTCGATGCGTCGCTATCGGTCATCACCCAGGGCTGTTTCATGAACGCGGCGATGTCGGCTTCGCTCTGGTTGAACGAGACGACACCGGCGTCGTGGACGCGGATCGCCGCGATCGCGGCAGAGATCGGGTCGGTCTTCATCGCCGCGGCGATCTCGTCGAGCCGCTTGCCGCGCCACTGCCCTTCGGTGATCAGCAGCGAATGCGGCCCGCCGCGCTTGCGCATATTCTCGGCGATGCCGTCGTGCAGCTTCTGCTTGAGCGTGGGATCGTCGAACCGCTTGATCAACGCCGCGGTGCCGCCGTCCTGTGCCCAGAGCGGGATCAGCGAGGCGACCAGGCTCGTGCCCGATGCCGACCAGGGATATTGGCTGGCGGTGATATTGACCCCGGCGGCGCGCGCGGCGTCGATCTTGGCGATGATCGCCGGCGCCATGCCCTGGACGTCGACGCCGAGCGCCTTGATATGGCTGATATGGATCGGCATGCCGGTCGCCTTGCCGATATCGATCGCCTCGTCGATCGCGGCGGCGAGGCCGACGGTGTAGCTCGATTCATCGCGGATATGGCTGTCGTAATAGCCGCCGCGTTTGGCCGCCTCTTGCGACAGCGCGATCACTTCGTCGGTCTTGGAAAAGCTCTGCGGCGCGTAGAACAGGCCGGTCGAAAAGCCGATCGCGCCTTCGCACATGCCCTTGGCGACCTGCGCTTTTTCCTTGTCGAGCTCAGCCGGTGTCGGCGCGCGGTTGGCGCCGCCGATCACCTGGCTGCGGATTGCGCCGAAGCCGACATAGGTTACGAAGTTCAGCCCGACCGGCCTGGTCTTGGGTGTCGCCAGCGTCGCCGCGACATTGGTGCCGCCGCCGCCGTCATTGCCGATGAACGCGGTGGTCACGCCCTGGAGTAGAAACGCGGGGATCAGCCGCGTCTTCGCATCGGCCGAGGCGAGCCACGGGCCAGCATGGGTGTGCGGATCGATGAAGCCGGGCGCGACGATCATGTCCGTAGCGTCGATCGTCCGCGCGGCGGCGATCTTCAGGCTCGGCCCGACCGCGACGATCTTGTCGCCCTTGATCGCGACGTCGCCGGTGAACGGTGCGTCGTCGCCGGTATAGACGGTGCCGCCGCGCAGGATCAGGTCCGCATCCGTGGCGGGGGAGGGTGCGGCGCCGATCGAACAACCGGCGAGCAAACTAGCGGCGAGAGCGAGGCGCAACTTCATGGTCGCGATCCTTTCGGTCGCGGCAGTCGGCGTCAAGGATGGGCTAGCGACTCTTCAGTAGAGGTATAGCTCGAATGCATACCTTTGTCGGCGGGTACGTCGGTCGCGAAATAGGCAATGCCGGTGCCGGCGGCGGGATCGATCCACAATCCGGACTTGAGGCCATAAGCGTCGCCGAGATGGCCGAACCGCCGCGTGCCGTCGCCGAACAGGTTGTCATGGCATCCCGCCTGCGGCGTCGGGATCACGAACATGCCGAGACCGTAGCTGCACACCCAGCCGTCGCCGACATCGCCGTTCTTGCCGTCATAGGTCCAGGCCGGCGTTTCCATCAGCTTGACCGAGGCGGGCGAGAGCAGCCGCACGCCGTCGACCTTGCCGTTGCCGAGCAGCATCCGCCCGATCCGCTCGAGCCCGCGCGCCGAGATGTGCAGCCCCGATTGCGGTGCGAACATCGCGCCGTTTGAGCCCGCCTTCCAGCGCGACAGGTCGCAGCTGCCGTCGGTCGCCGGGGTGACGGGGCAGGCGGGGCGCTTGCCGTGATTGTCGTCGCGCGTCACCTGCCCGCCGCGGAACAGCACGACGCCTTGCGCGATCGTCGCATCGTCGCACGTATCCCATTGATAGCAGGCCCTGAGCCGCAGCGGCTTGATCACCAGCCGGTCCATCAGGCGGTCGAACCGCTCGCCGGTCGCACGCTCCATCACCGCGGCGACGACCGGGAAGTTGAAATTGGTGTAGCGGAAGAACGTGCCCGGCGCATGCTCGGCGTCCCACGCTTTGGGATTGGCCAAGGTCGCTCGCATGTCGCCGTCGAGCGGCAGGACATAATCGATTGTGTCGGTCAGGCTCGATCGGTGCGACAGCAGCAGACGGAGCGTGATCGGCGCATCGGGGAAAGCCGGATTACGAAAACTGTAGCCGAGCCATTTGGACACGTCGCTGTCGAGGTCGAGCTTGCCCTGTTCGACCAGCCGCATCACCGCGATCGTCGTCACCAGCTTGGAAATCGAGGCGATCCGTACCGGATCGTCGGGAGTCACGCCGCGATTGACCGCGGGGTCGGCAAAGCCTTCGGCCCGCGCCGAGGTCTCGCCCTTGCGATCGAACGTGATGCGGACCGAGGCGACGGGCTGCGCGGCGCTCGCCGCGGCGAACAGGAAAAAGGACAGCATGTTGCGAGGCTAGGACGGGCACGAGCCGGCGGCAATGGGCGCCAATCGCGACGTCGACCCACTGACCGAACCCGGCCTGGTCGGTTGCTCTGCGGCGCGTTGCCTTGCATCATCGGCGAATGGTCTCGTTCGGCTTTTCTACCCTGATCGACTTTCTCAGCTGGACCGCCGCCCTTGCCCTGGCGTTGAAAATCGTTGCGACGCTGATCCTCTTGCGCGTGGATAAAGCGGTTTGGGATCGACCCGGATGGGGAGCGGGTCTGTGGTGGGCTACCAAGATTACCCCGGTGATCGCCGTGCCATGCATCATCTGGCTTGCGCTCCTGCAAGGCCTGACGAATCTGGTCTGGATATATTCGGCGATGATGCTCTTCGTCGTCGTCGCTGTGCCGATGAAGATCCGGCAACGCCGAAACCGTATCGCCCGGCGGGCGGCGGTGAAACCGCAAGCCTAGCCTGAAACGGCCGATGTCGAACCGCGATTAACGTTGCCCCAAGGGGCTATCGGCTCAGCCCGCCCGGCGGCGCCGGAATGCTGGTGCTGCCGCCCTCGTCGAACGACCCCGCGCGATAGAGCAAGGTGATCGACACGCGGCGATTGCGCGGGTCGGCGGGGTTCTTCTCGATCATCGGCTCGCGGTCGGCGACGCCCTCGATGCGGTAGAAGCGATCTTCGCCCAGACCGCCCGATGCCAGCCGGCGGCGCGTCGCTTCGGCGCGGCCGGTCGACAGCATCCAGTTGTTCATCGCCAGCGGGTTGCCATAGGCCAGATTGTCGGTGTGGCCGCGGATCATGATCGGGTTTTCCATCGCCTTGACCGATCCCGCGATCATCCCGATCAGGTCGCTCGCCGCCGGAACGAGCTGGGTCGTGCCGAGCGCGAACATCGAATAATCGGCGTCGTCGACCAGGTCGATGCGCAGGCCGTCGCGGGTCTGGATGAATTTCACATGGCTCGCGAGCTTGGCGAAGGCAGGCGACTTCATCGCTTGTTCGAGCTTGCGCTTCATGTCCTGGAAATTCTTTTGGTCTTCGGCAGTCAGCCGTGCCTTGAGCGAGCCTTTCTCGCCCGAACCGATATTGGACCCGCCGGTCGCGCCGACGGGAATGGTCAGCGACTTGGTGCCTGTCTGCGAGGCCTTGTGCGGGTAATTGTCCTTGTCGGTGATCGACGATCCGCCGAACATGCCGTTCGACCCCGCGCTATTCTCCTTCATGTTGACCAGGGTCGGGGAGAAATAGTCGGCGATGCCCCTGCGCTGCTTCTCGGTCGTCGCGCCGAGAATCCATAGCAGCAGGAAAAAGGCCATCATCGCCGTCACGAAATCGGCATAGGCGACCTTCCAGGCGCCGCCATGATGGGCGCCATGGGCCTCGATATAGATCTTCTTGACGATGATCTTCGGCGGCTGATTGCTGCCATGGGGCGCGCGCGCGGCGGCCATCAGACGGCGACCGCTTTCAAGGAAATATTGATTCGCGCGGAGGCGCGGAGTGCGCGGAGGAGTATTGCCCAGCCGCGCGAGCGGCCCTTACCACCAAGCGTCCCGGATTCGATTCGCTGCCGCGCAGTAGAGCGCCTCGGCGTTCTCCGCGCCTCCGCGTGATCAACTAAAACGAAAGCCGGCGCTTGCATGATCAGCGTCCACGCAGACCATCAAAGACCTCGGCGAAGGCCGGCTGGTTGGAATGGGCGATGCCCGAGCGCGCGGCCTCGATCACCAGCGGCTGCGGGTGACCGTGCAGCGAGGCGATGATGATCTGCTTGACGACGTGATAGATTGCGGCGTCGGCTTCGATGATCTGCTTGAGGCGCGTCGCCAGCGGGCCGACCATGCCATAAGCCAGCAACACGCCCAGGAAGGTGCCGACCAGCGCCGATCCGATCATCGCGCCGAGGATCGCGGGCGGCTTGTCGATCGATCCCATCGTCTTCACGACGCCGAGCACCGCCGCGACGATACCCAGAGCGGGCAGCGCGTCGGCCAGGTTCTGCAGCGTCCCCTGCGGCCCCTCGACCTCATGGTGGTGCGTCTTGATCGCGTTATCCATCACTTCCTCGACCGCATGGACGTCGAGCGTACCCGACGAAACGACGACGAGGCGCAGCGTGTCCGCGATCAGATTGACCAAGGTGTGGTCGGCGAGAAGGCGGGGGTATTCGGCGAAGATCGCCGACGATTTGGGGTCCTCGACATGCGGTTCGAGCGCGATCGGCCCGTCCATCCGCAGCATCTTCATCAGCTTCGAGACAAGGAAGATGACGTCGAGATAATCCTGCTTCTTGTATTTCGGCCCCTTCATCACTTTCATGATGCCGCTGCCCAGGCCTTTCAGCTCCTTGGGCGAATTGCCGATGATCAGCGCGCCGGCCCCGGCGCCGCCGATGATGAGCATTTCGTGAGGAATGGCCTCGAGCACGGGCCCCAGCGCGCCGCCGGTAAAGACGAACCCGCCGAAGACCATCGCCAGAAGGACAACGAGGCCGATTGCCGGAAACATCTTAGTTCTACTTACCCCCTGCAATCACGCCTAACCGGATAACGACCGGTTCGATCGATGGTTAACCGGCTTTTCGTAGCCAACCGGTTAAGGACGTCGCGGTTTGTGGATTCAGTGGAGCTGAACCGGGTGCAGCGCCGGCCCGTTTTTCCCACCCGGGCAGCCAAAAAAGCCGCTGGATGGCTCGGCCGGGAGAGCGGGCTGGCGCCGCCAGACTTACTTCAGGAAGTCGAACAGCGACATGCTGGCGAGCTTGGTGAAGCTCGCCTGGGTCGCCTGCAGGACGGTCATGGTCTTCTGCAAATTGGTAATCGCCGCGGTGACGTCGGTATCCTCGAGCGCCGATCGGGCTGCTTCGCGATTGGTCGCGACGTCCTTGAGCCGCGAGGTCTCGAGATCGACTCGCGCGGCGCGCGCGCCGAGCCCGGCCTGGACGCTCGCTGCCTGATCGTTGGCCGCCTGAAGCGCGTCGCCCGTCGCCCCTGCGATGGTCGAGACGTTACCGGTGCCCCGGAGCGCCGCCGAGAGCGATGAAATGCTGGAGAGGATATTGCCGCCGCTCGAATCGACGAACACGCGCGTGGCGGAGTCGCCGGGCTGGATCGATTCATTGGCGCCGACCGGAATCGATGTCGGGCCGGTCGCGGCAAAGCTGAACGTGCCATCGGCATTCTTGGTCACGGCATCGGCGTCGCCATTGGCGAACACCGCGGCGCCGCGCGAATCCTTGACGTTGGCATAGCTGACCAGATTGGTGACGATAGCATCGAGCTGGTCGGCGATCGCCACGCGATCGCTTGGCGACAGCGTGCCGCTATTCGCCTTGACCGCGAGTTCCTTGGCCTGCTGCAGCGCGTCGGTGATCGAACTCAGCGTACCGTCGGCCTGGCTCAACGTCGTACCCGCGAGCGTCAGATTGCCGCCATAAGCGGTGTCGTCGGCGCCATCGCGCGCCAGGCTCTGCAACCGCCGCCAGGACACCGCGTCGTCGGACGGCGCGTTGATCCGCTTGGTCGTCGAAATCTGCGTCTGCAGCTGGTCGGCGGTCGCGGTCAGCGACTGCATATTCTGCTGGTTGAACGCATAGAATTGGCTGGTCGAGATCTGCATCGGGCTTACCTGATATCGAGGATCGTCTGCATCGTTTCACGCGCGACCTGGATGACGCGGCTGGTCGCCGCATAGGCTTGTTGGAAGCGCATCAGGTCGACCGCCTCGCTGTCGAGATTGACGCCTGAAGCGCTATCGCGCGCGGCGACGGCGTTGCTGTGGATCGTGTCCTGCGCCGCGGCTACCGCCTTGCGCTGCGACAAGGTCGCGGCATTGGCGGTCGTCATGTCGACGATGCGATTCTCGTAACCGGCGGACGTGCGCAGCGCCGCGAGTGCCGCGAGGTTGGTATTGTCGCGAGTCCCGCCGCCGACCGCCGCCGCGGCGATGCCGCGCGGGTCGTCGAGGGTGATCGTCATATCGGCGGTGCCGCCGGTGCCGAGCGCGAACAGCGGCTGGCCGGGATTGCCGTCGAGGTCGCGCCCGCCGGCTTGGACCGTGTTGACGCCGTTGGCGAAGTCCTGCGCGACCGCCTGGAGTTGGCTCTGGGCGTCGACCACCCGCTGCATCGAATCGACGACACCCGCCAGCGCGCCGCCGCTCGGGGCGAGACTCTGTTGCGCGGCGCCGTTGATCACGTTGAACGACACAGCGCCCGCCGAATTGGAAGCGTAGATGACCGTCGCGGCCTGCGCGCCGGAAACCAGAACGGGGCCGGCACTGCCGCCGCCATGCACGGTGGCGCGGCCGATCGAGTCGAAGTCGACCGAGATATCGGTCAGCGCGCTCATCTGTTCGAGCACCTGGTCGCGCTGGTCGAGCAACGCCGCGGCGCCGGCGGTGCCGGCGGCTGCGCGGCTGAGTCCGTCATTGATCCGGGCGAGCGTGGCGGTCGCGGAATTGAGCGATTCGACCGACGAGCGCGCGGTGCCGTCAAGATCCTGGGCGACCTGATCGAGCGCCTGGCCGGTGCTCGAAAAAGCGCTGGCGACGCCAGACGCGGCTTCGAGCATCGAAGCGCGCGCACCGAGCGATGTCGGATCGGCCGCGAGCGTGGTCGAGGCGGTGAAGAAGTCTGAAAGCCGGGTGCTCAACTGGTTGCCGTCGAGGCTCGATTCGATGCGATCGAGCCAGGTGACGCTGGTCTCGGTCCGCGCCAGGTCGGAACCCGCGGTGCGGACCTGGGCCTCGGCGTAGAAATCGCCGGCCCGGACGATCCCGGTGACCAACGAGCCCATGCCATTGAGCGACGTGTTCTTGCCGACCGCGGCGACCTCGGAGGTCGAGGCGGTGCGGCGCGAATAGCCGATCGTACCCGCGTTGGAGATATTCTCCGACACGGTGTTGAGCGCGACCTGATAAGCCTTGAGCCCGCTCGCGCCGATCGACAGCATGTCGCTCATGACGTGGTTCCTGCGTCAGGCGTGGCCGGCGCGGATGACGCGCCCGATGTGGCTGAGGCGGCTGCGTCCTGCAGCGCCTTTTGCGACTTCGCGAGGAATTCGGTCATCGCCTTGCCGATGCCGATCGGCTGATGCGCGGCCATGCTCTCGGCGACTTGCTTGTCTTGCATGTCGCGGAAGGTTTCCGAATTCTTGGAGTCGAACAATCCGTCGCCCAGATTGGCTTGGCGCATCGACTTCAGCATCATCCCGATGAACACCGATTCGAACTGCTGGCCCGCCTTTTTCAGGTTGGCGCGCGAGGTCAGCCGGCTGTTGTCGGTCGAGATGCCCTTGGTCGGCTGAACGGGTGTCGGGATTTCGGTCACAGGATGATCAGATCCGCTTTGAGCGCGCCGGCTTCCTTGAGCGCCTCGAGGATCGCGACCAGGTCCGACGGCGTGGCGCCGATCGCATTCACCGCCTTGACGATGTCCGCGAGCTTGGGCCCCGGGTTCATCAGGAACATCGGACGCTTCTCTTCCTCGACATTGACGCCTGATTTCTGTTCGTTGGCGGTCGTGCCGTTGCTGAATGGGGCGGGCTGCACCACGGTCTGCTTCTCGTCGATGCGGACGGTCAGCTTGCCATGGGTGATCGCGGCGGCGCCGACGCGGACGGTCGAATTGATCACGACGGTGCCGGTGCGCGCATTGACGATCACGCGGGCGGGCGGGTCGGCCGACTTGACGTCGAGATTCTCGATCTCGCTCATCATCGTCGCGCGGACGTCGGCACCGGCGGGCGCGTTGACTTTGATCGACACGCCGTCGATCGCGTCGGCGACGCCGCCGCCGAACCGCGCATTGATCGCGGTCGCGACGTTCTGCGCGGTGGTGAAGTCGGCCCGGGCGAGGTTGAAGACCAATGTCGGCGCGGTTTCGAACCCGGTTTCGACCGTGCGTTCGACCGTGGCGCCTTCGGGGATACGGCCGGTCGAGGGGACGTTGACGACGACCGACGATCCGTCCTTGCCCTCAATGCCCAGTCCGCCGACCGCGAGGTTGCCCTGCGCCATCGCATAGATCTGGCCGTCGGCACCCATTAGCGGGGTCATGATCAGGGCGCCGCCGCGCAAGCTCTTGGCCTTACCCATCGATGCGACGGTGATGTCGATCCGCTGGCCGGGCTTGGCGAAAGCCGGCAAGTCGGCGGTGATCATCACCACCGCGGCATTCTTCAGGCCCGGATTGACCCCCGCGGGCAGCTGCAGGCCGAAGCGCGAGGCGACCGCCTTCATCGACTGCATGGTATATTCGAGATTGTCATCGCCCGTGCCGGCCAGCCCGACGACGATGCCATAACCGGTCAGCTGGTTGCTGCGGATGCCCTGGAATCCGCCCAGGTCCTTGACGCGATCGGCCGCGGCCGGGGTCGCGGCGAAGCCGGTCATCAGGGCCAGGAAGACGAGCAGGGCACGCAGCATGGGACGTTTATCCAATCATTAGATTAGACGGGGCTGTCGCACGGAGATGGTTAAGACCGTGCTAACCATCAGAAAGGCGAGATCACCGAGAAGAAGCGGCCGAGCCAGCCCTGGCGACCGGCACGGGCGACGTCGCCCTTGCCGGTGTAAGCGATGCGGGCATCGGCGACGCGGGTCGACAGTACACGATTGTCGGCGCCGATATCCGCGGTGCGGACGATGCCCTTGATCTGGACGAATTCGTCGCCGCGGTTGAGCGTGACGCGCTTCTGCCCCTGCACCAGCATGGTGTTGTTGGGATAGACCGCGACGACCGTCACCGAGACCTCGCCCGACAGCGAGTTGGACTGGTCGGCCGTACCCTTGCCGTTGAAATTGCGCGCGCCGCTGACCGAAGCGTCGGTCGGCTTGAACAGCGACAGCGCGCCGGTGCTCGGCGGAGTCAGGCTGAACCCGCCGCCCGAATCGAGCTTGGACGACGACGACTTCGACGCCTGGGTGTTCTCGACCAGGACGATGGTCAGCGGATCGCCGACCTTCCTCGCCACCGAGCCTTCGTACAGCGCGGCATAGCCGTTCTGCGGCTGGAAGATCGAGCCGTTGGCGGGCGCCGGCGCCGGTGCCACCGGCGGGGCGGCGGAATAATCCTCGGCCGGCTTCTTCTTGCCGAGCAGGCGAGCCTCGGCCGGTACCCCGGCCGACAGAGCGAGCCCGATCGCGGCGATGCCGAGGGCGATGGTGCTGACGATTCGCATCAGATGTTCTGATTGACGTATTTGAGCATGTCGTCGGTCGCCGAGATCATCTTGGAATTGACCTCGTACGCGCGCTGGCATTCGATCATGTCGACCAGTTCCTCGACGACGTTGACGTTCGACGCCTCGAGCATGCCCTGACGGACGGTGCCGCGGCCGTCCTCGCCCGGCACGCCGAGATTGGCGGCGCCCGACGATGCGGTTTCGAGCATGTAATTGTCGCCCTTCGATTGCAGCCCGGCGGCATTGGGGAAGTTTGCGACCTGAAGCTGGCCGAGCTGGGCCGGCTCGGTCTGGCCGGCGACCGTCGCCGACACGGTGCCGTCGGTGCCGACGGTGATCTGGGTCGCGCCCTCGGGCACGGTGATGCCGGGCATCACCTGATAGCCTTCGTTGGTGACCAGCAGACCTTCGGGCGAGCGCGAGAAATTGCCCGCGCGGGTATAGCCGAGCTGGCCGCCGGGCAGCTGCACCTGGAAATAGCCGTCGCCGTCGAGCGCCAGATCGAGCGCGTTGCCGGTCTGCTGCATCGTTCCCTGGGTTTCCATCCGCGACGTGCCCTGGATGCGCACGCCGGTGCCGAGATTGAGCCCGGTGGCGTATTTGCTGTCGCTCGACGATTGCGCGCCGGCGGCGGTCACCGTCTGGTAGGACAAGGTCGCGAACGACGCGCGGTCCTTTTTGAACCCCGTCGTATTGACGTTGGCCAGGTTGTTCGAGATCACCCGCATCCGCATGTCCTGGGCGTCCAGGCCGGTGCGGGCGATGTGCATCGCTGCGCTGCTCATCTCATTCTACTCCTTAGCTCGGCATCCGCATCACGGATGCGGCGCTTTCGTCCATGTCCTTGGCCGATTTCATCAAATTGGCCTGTACTTCGTAGCTGCGCTGGTTCTCGATCATGTCGACCAGCGACTGCGTCATGTTGACGTTCGATTGTTCGAGCGCGCCCGAGATGCACTTGGCATTCTCGTCGGTCGGCAGAATGCCGCCGCCTTGCACATGGATCAGGTTGTCGAGACCCTTGACGGTCTGCGACCCTTGCGCGCTGGCGAATTTGATGCGGTCGATGACCTGCGGGTTCTTGGCGTCGCCGCCGACCGGAATGATCGAGATCGTCCCGTCCTGCGCGATCGAGACCGAGGTCGCGGGCGGCACGGTGATGGGGCCCCCCGACCCCATCACCGGGAAACCGTCGCCGGTTTCCAAAACGCCCGTCGCAGAGATATTTAGATCGCCGCGGCGCGTATAGCCCTCACTACCATCATTCGCCTGAACTGCCATCCATTGGTCACCCGGAATGGCAACATCGAGATTGCGCCCGGTGGTGGTGACGGCGCCTGCGCTGCGGTCGAAATCGGTCACATTCTCCGACGCCGGCTGGCGGCTGTCGAAGCCTGCGCCCTTGAGCAGCAGGCTGTTGAAATTGACCTTCTCGGCGCGAAAGCCGATCGTCGACGCATTCGCCATATTGTTGGCGATCGCCGCCTGCGCCGCCATGTGGCTCTTCAGCCCCGACGCCGCGGTATAGATCAGCTTGTCCATGCTTTAGCCCCCAATGCTTCGATCATCAGCTGCGGATGTTGAAGATCGTCTCGGAAATCTGGCTGGCCGTATCGAGCGCCTTGGCATTCGCCTGGAAATTGCGCTGCGCCGCGATCAGGCTGACCAGTTCCTCGGTGATGTCGACGTTCGACCGTTCGATCGTCGACGACATCAGATTGCCGAAGCCGTCGCTGCCCGGCGAACCGACCATCGGCGCGCCCGATATGCCGGTCGCCGCCCAAGTCGAGTCACCGAGCTGGCGGAGGCCGGCCGGGTTGGTGAAGTTCGCCAGCACGACCTTGCCCAGCGACTTGACGTCGCCGTTCGAGAAGCTGGCTTTGACCATGCCGTCGCCATCGACCGTGACGCCCTGGAGCTGGCCGATCGCGGCGCCATCCGCGCTGCGCGACGTGATGTTGAACGCCGTCGGCGTCTGCGCGCTCGCAGCCCCCAGGGTGAAGTTGATCGTCTGCGCCGCGGTGGCGCCCGCCGGGGTGACCGGATCGAACGTCGTGGCTCCGGTCGGCGCGGTCATCGCACCGGTCGCATCGAACGACAGGGTGATATGGTCCGACCCGCCCGTGGTCAGCGGCTTGTCGCCGATGAAGCTGTAGGCCGACCAGGTCGACGGCGCGCCGGTCGTCTCGCGCTTGAAATAGGTGGTCATGGTCTGCGGATTGCCCGCCGAGTCATAGACGGTGGTCTGCGCCGACTGATTGTAGCTCGACGGATCGAAGCGATCGAAGGTCGCGGTGGTCGGCACCGCGGCGCTCGACGGCATGTTGACCGTCATGCCGACATTCTGGGTCGGGCTGGGCGTTCCGCTGGTGGCCGGAAGCTGCAGGCTGATCGCCTGGTCGAGCCCGCTCGCGACGACCGCGCCCGATCCGTCGACCGGATAGACCTGGAGATAATCGCCCTGGGCGTCGGTGACATAATGGTCGGGGTCGACCTTGAACCCGCCGTTGCGGGTATAATTGACGTTCGAGCCGTTGAGCTGCGGCTTGATCGCGAAGAAGCCGTCGCCCGAAATGGCGAGATCGAGCGCCGAGGACGACTGGATGAAGTTGCCCTGGCTGAATTGCTGGACGTTGCCCTTCACCATCGTGCCGGCGCCGACCATCATCGTCGGCGACAAATTGACGCTCGAGGCGATGACGTCGGCGAATTCGGTGACGCTCTTCTTGAAACCGTTGGTGTCGACGTTGGCGAGGTTGTGCGAAATCGTCGACATCTGGGTCTGGGCGGCGGTGAGGCCGGAAAGCGACGTGTAGAAGGACATGGTTCAGGCTCCTTGGGGAATGGGTTGGATCAGCCGATCTGGCGAACGGCGGAAAGATCGACGTTGCCGATCCCGGCGACGTTGAGGACAGGGCTGCCCGAGCTGGGCATCGAGACCGAGGTGACCGGCGCCCAGACCAAGGTGTGGGTGGCGACGGTGGCGCCATTGGCATTGGCGGTGCTGACGACCTTGAACGGGCCCGCGCCGGCATCGGCGCCGGCGTCGGTCTTGCCGTCCCAGTCGAAATTGACCGTGCCCTTGGTCTGCGCGCCGAGGTCGAGCGTCTTGAGGACGTTGCCGGACTGGTCCTGGATCGAGACCTTGAGGTCGCTCGCCGCGCTATCGACGTCGACCGCGCCGGCGATCCCGCCGGTGGTGCGGCCGAACGCGGTATCGCCCTGGGTCAGCACGGTCTTGCCGACATAAGCGAGCGCGTCGTTGGCCGAAGTGCCGGTCAGCTTGTCGGCGATCGACTTCAGCGTCGAGTTCATCTCGGAAATGCCCGAGAGCGACGAGAATTGCGCCATCTGCGCGACCATCTGGGTATTGTCGACCGGATTGAACGGGTCCTGGTTCTGCATCTGCGCGGTCATCAGCTTCAGGAAATCGGCCTGGCCGAGCGTCTGTCCGGATCCGGCCGGCGCGACCGTCGGCGTCGATGCGCCGGTGCGTCCGATGCCGATATTGGCGAGCGTGGTATCGAAGGTCGAGGTCATCTCTTATTTCCCGAGCTTGAGGGTATCGAGGATCAGCGACTTGGCGGTCTGCATGACTTCGACATTGTTCTGGTAGCTGCGGCTGGTCTCCATCATGTCGACCAGTTCGCGGGTCTCATCGACCGCCGATTCCCAGACATTGCCGTCCTTGTCGGCCATCGGGTTGGCGGGATCGTAGCGCTTCGTCGGGTTCTCGCCGGCGGTGACGACGCTTTCGACGTCGACCGTCGACATGCCCGACGCCTTGTCGAAGCTGGTGCGGAACACCGGCTTGATCGTGCGATAAGCAGTGTCGGCCGAGCTCGCGACCGAGCCGGCATTGGCCAGGTTGGAGGCCGTCGTATTCAGGCGCACGAGCTGCGCGCTCATCGCGCGGCCCGAGACCTGAAAGATCGTCATCGGTCCATTGCCCATGATTATTCGCCCCTCAGCGCGCGGGTGATCTGGCCGATCCGCCCGTTCAGGAAAGAGAGCGTCGTCTGGTACTGGACGGCATTCTCGGCGAAGGCGGTCTGCTCGGTCGACAGGTCGACCGTATTGCCGTCGAGGCTGGGCTGCAGCGGCACGCGATATTTCGTCGCGCCCGCGAGGCCGGTGTCGGTCAGCCCGCCGGCGCCGCTCGCCGACGACAGCGCCTGCTGAAAGTCGATGTCGCGCGCCTTGAACCCGGGGGTCGAGGCGTTCGCGATGTTGGAGGCAAGCACGCCCATGCGCTGACCGCGCACTTCGAGCGCTGCCCCATGTATCCCGAACAGAGTGTTGTCGGCCATTGCCGTCACCTCGCGTGAAATCCTGCGCGAGAGGTCAGCAAGGGGCGTGCCAATTGCCGTCCGGAGGGCGTTCAGCGCGGTTTTGCCGAGGGAAGGCGACGAAAACGGCAAAAGCTTGCCGGGGGCGGCAAGGTAATTTGCCGGTTTGCCGCCTCAGTGCGTCGCCCCGGCGGAGGCCGGGGCCGCCCGGTTGCCAAGCTTTCTGCTCGCCACGCAGCGGCCCCGGCCTCCGCCGGGGCGACGGGTGACGAACTGGCACCATGCTTGCAGTACATCGCGCATATGACGACGGACCCCATCACGCTCGGCGCTTTCCTCGACCCAGCCGCGATCGGCATCGTCGCCGGCGGCACCGTGTTCGCGACCCTGTTGCGGACCTCGCTCGGCGATGTCGGGCGCGGTGTTGCCGCGCTCGGTGCGTTGGCGCGCAAGCCGTTCGACGCGACGCCATTGGTCGACCAGATCGCCGCGCTCGGCCGGATCGCGCGCCGCCATGGCATGCACGCGCTCGACCGATCGGTGATTGCCGACCGCGATGTCGCCGCGGCGGTTGCCGGAATCGTCGACGGCGCGACGCCCGACGAGATCACGCGCCAACTCGATGAGCGCCGTCGCGCGCGCATCCTGCGCCACGCCGCCGCCGCCGACATGTGGGCCGGCGCTGCCGAGGTCGCGCCGGCCATGGGCATGGTCGGCACCTTGGTCGGACTGGTGAAGATGTTCTGGGCGATGACCGACCCCGCCGCGATCGGCGCGGGAATGGCGGTTGCCCTGCTCGCGACGCTCTATGGGGCGCTGGTCGCCAATCTGATCGCGATGCCGATCGCGGTGCGCCTGCGCCGCCGCGCGCGCGCCGAGGCCGAAGAGCGTACCCGGCTCGTCGCGCCGCTCGCCGCGCTTGCCGAAAAGGGGCGCGTCAAGGCGCCCACCAGCTTCACGCCGGCGGCGGTATGAGCGAGACCGATCTGCTCGATCCGCCGCCCGCGCGGCCGCTCTGGCTATGGACACTGGCAGATCTCGCCTTGTTGCTGGTCGGCTTCTTCGTGCTCGTCCAGGCGACCGATCGCCAGGCGCTGGCCAAGGGATTGCGCGAGGGGTTCGGCGGCAAGCCGGCGGCGACCGCCGCGATGTCCACTCCGGCCGATCCGATCCCGCTCGCGTCCGCCGCCGCGGGGTTCGCTCCCGGTTCGGCCAGGATCGTCATCACCGACGGCCTGCTCGAGTTCGCGATGGAAAGCCTGCGCGATCCGCGCGTGACCCTGCGCATCGCCGGCAGTGCCGAGGGAACGCAGGCCGATAGCGACCCGACCACCGGTAGCGCCCAGATCCTGGCCAGCGACCGCGCTCGCGCCACCGCCAGCTGGTTGATCGCGCACGGCGTCGCCGCCGACCGCATCATGATCGCGACGCCGGGAACCGGCCGCCGCATCGCGCTGGTGACGATGAGCTTCACCGGCGATCCCGTCAGGAAGAAACCATGACTCGAACTCTATCCTTCATTGCGCTGGTGCTCGCGGCGAGCCCTGCCGCGGCGCAGAATTTTCAGAGCACCGCGCTGATCGACAAAGCGGTCGCGGACTTTACCGGTCATGCGATCGGCGAAACCGGCGGCGCACGGACTGCGGTCGATACCCGGCTGAAACTCGCGACCTGTCCGATGGTCTCGCTCAATTGGCGCACCGACATCCACGATTCGGTCGTGGTGACCTGCACCGACCCGCAATGGCGCATCTTCGTGCCCGTGATGATGCCGGCACGGCCTGGACCCGCCGCGACGCCGGCAGCGGCGCCGGTCGCCGCGGCGAAGGCGGCGATCGTTATCAAGCGCGGCGATCCGGTGACGGTGGTCGCGGGGGATGGCGCCTTTTCGGTGACGCGCGACGGCATCGCGACGACCGACGCCGCGGCCGGCGCGCGCGTGCTGATCCGCGTTCAGGACGGCAAGCCGCCGATCCAGGCGATCGCGGTCGAGCCGGGCAAAGCCATGATTCCCGGCGCGGAATAATTTTTTCTAAAGAATTTGGGCAGGCGGACGTTCGATGATCCAGACACGCTTCAGGGTGGACAATGGTGGACTCGATCGGACCGAAGGGCTCAACGCCCAATGCCCGTATCGCTCCGGTGCTCGGAGCGGCGGCCGCCGCGAAAATCGCGTCGGCCATCGCCACGCCCGAGCAGCAGATGCAGGCGGCGCACCCGGTCGGTCAGCTGGCGCAGGAACTCGCCGCCAAGCCGCCGGTGGATGCGGAGCGCGTCGACCGGTTTCGCAAGGCGATCGCCGATGGCAGCTTCCAGCCCGACCCGCAGAAGGTCGCGGACCGGATGTTGTCGTTAAGGGGGGAATGGATCGATGACGCGGCGTGATGGCCTGATCAAGATAATCGACCTGCTTCACGCCGAGATTGCGGCGATGAAGACCAACGATGTCGACGCCCTCGACAAGGCGACCAATGCGAAGCTGGCCGCGCTCAACGACCTGGCGGCGATCGATGGCGGCATGCTGGAACCCGGCGTGCGCGAGCTCGCCGAGGAAGCGCATCGCCTGAACGAGACCGCGCGGATCTATTGCAACCTGCTGGCGGCAAATGTTCGTCGTCGCCTGCAAATTCTTGCCGGTGACGCTGCCGGTGGCTACCGCGCGAACGGGCATCTCGCCGCCTACGCATAAGTTTTTTCGACGAAATTCGGTGCTCTCCTCATTCCCCTCCCGCCTGCGGGAGGGGCTAGGGGAGGGCATGTTTCTCAGGGCAACGGGCTGTTTCAGACACGCCCTCCCCAACCCCTCCCGCGAGCGGGAGGGGAGCTTCCCACTCTCCATTAACCAAAACTGGCACGCTGCTTGCTGAGTGATCCCCGTAACAGGGAGCATTTAGCCAAACCCCATGGGCGGCGTCGTAGCACTTACCGGAAATGTCGACCGCGTCAGGACGGCGATCGCGAATGCGAGTCGCTCGACCGGCATGGATTTCGACTATCTGCTCGGTCAGGCCCAGCTTGAGAGCGGGCTGAACCCGGGCGCGCGCGCCGGCACCTCGTCGGCCACCGGCCTCTACCAGTTCATCGATCAGTCCTGGCTGGGCATCGTCAAGCAGCACGGCGCCGAGAATGGCCTGGGCTGGGCATCGAACGCGATCACCCGCTCGGGCAATCGCTGGGTGGTGAGCGATCCGCAGATGAAGAGCGCGATCCTCAACCTGCGCAACAATCCCGAAGTGTCCGCCACGATGGCCGCCGAGTTCGCCTCGGACAATCAGGCGTCGCTCGAAAGCTCGCTAGGGCGCGGCGCCACCGGCACCGATCTCTACATGGCGCATTTCCTCGGCCTGGCCGGCGCCAAGTCGTTCCTCCAGACGATGCAGAGCAATCCCGGCGCGTCGGGCGCGGCGATGTTCCCCGCCGCCGCCCGCGCCAATCGCTCGATCTTCTACGATGCCGGCGGCAATGCCCGCAGCCTGAGCGACATCTATCAGCGCTTCGCCGCCAAGCTCGACAAGGGCGCGGCCAAGGTCGGCGCCACCAGCCTGGCGTCCGATGCGCTCGACGGATCGGGCGCGACCGCGTTCGCCAAGGCCTATGGCACCAGCGCGTTCGAGACCGCGAAAGCAAATTTCGCCTCGCTCGCTTCGGTCACCGGCCTCGGCGACGCGCAGGTCATCACGGGATCGGCCGATACCAGCGGCAGCGCCGCGGCCTGGGCCAAGGCGGCGCTGATGCGCGTCAACGGCGCGCAGGCTTCGGCCGGTGCGCCGACCGATCCCGCCAATTCCGCCAGCGCGGTCAACCTTCTCCGGCCGACGCCCGACAATGCGCGGCTGGCCTATCTGATGCTTGCGAGCCTGGGAGCGTAACGCGTGCCGCCTGTCCTGAAGACTCTCCTCGCCGGCAACGTCCGCAACGCCGCCCTGCCGGGCGCGATCTTGCTGCTCGTCGTGCTGATGGTCGTGCCGATTCCGGCCGCCATGCTCGACATCTTCTTCGTCACCAACATCGCGATCAGCCTCGCGGTGCTGATGGTCGCGCTGAACGCGCAGAAGCCGCTCGATTTCTCCGCCTTCCCGACCGTCCTCCTCTTCGCCACTTTGTTCCGCCTCGGCCTCAACGTCGCCTCGACCCGCGTCGTTTTGGTCCATGGCCATGAAGGCGAGAGTGCGGCCGGCCACGTCATCGAGGCGTTCGGATCGTTCCTGATCGGCGGCGATTACGTCGTCGGCATCTTCGTCTTCTCGATCCTGGTGATCATCAACCTGATCGTGGTCACCAAGGGCGCGGGCCGCGTGTCCGAAGTGTCGGCACGCTTCACGCTCGACGCCTTGCCCGGCAAGCAGATGGCGATCGACGCCGATCTCAACGCCGGCCTGATCACGCCCGACGAAGCCAAGGCGCGCCGTATCGAAGTGTCGACCGAGGCCGATTTCTACGGATCGATGGACGGTTCGTCCAAGTTCGTGAAGGGCGACGCGGTCGCCGGCCTGCTGATCCTGTTCGCCAATATCATCGGCGGCCTGATCCTGGGGCCGGTCAGCCACGGCATGTCGATCGGCGCCGCCGCGCATAACTATATCCTGCTGGCGATCGGCGACGCGCTGGTCGCGCAGTTGCCGTCGCTCATGCTCTCGATCGCCGCCGCCGCGATCGTCACGCGCGTCACCTCGAGCCAGGATCTCGCCGGCCAGATCGGTACGCAGTTCGGCTCGGCGCGCACCTGGACCCCGGTCGCCGGTATCCTCGGCCTGCTCGGCGTGCTGCCGGGCATGCCGCACCTGGTGCTGCTGTCGGCCGCGGCGATCGCCGGGTTCGCCGCATGGAAGCTGCGCCAGATCGCGCATCGCCCGCCGCCGCCAGCGCCCGCTGCGCCCGCGCCCGATCTGTCCAAGATCGGCTGGGACGAGGTCAGCGACGGCATGCAGATCCATCTCGACATTGGCTATGGCCTGGTGCCGCTGGTCGACGAGCGCCGCGGCGCGCCGCTGATGGGCCGCATCACCGGCGTCCGCCGCCAGCTGTCCAAGGATCTCGGCTTCGTCGTGCCGCAGGTGCGCGTCCGCGACGACATCAACCTCGCGCCTTATACCTATCGCATCATCGTCGGCGGCGTCGTCATCGCCGAGGACCAGGCATCGGCCGATGAGATGCTCGCGCTCGATACCGGCCAGGGCGTCGGCGAATTGCGCGGCAAGAAGGCCAAGGACCCGACCTTCGGGCTCGACGCGACCTGGATCCAGCCGGGCGACGCCGATGCCGCGACCGGCCAGGGCTATCTGGTGGTCGATGCCGGCACCGTGGTCGCCACGCACCTCAATCATCAGCTCAGCCAGAACGCGTCCGACATGCTCGGCGCCGACGAGGTCCAGCAACTGCTCGAGGGGCTGAAGGAACGCAATCCGCAGCTGGTCGCAGCCTTGACCCCGGCGCCGCTGCCGCTGACCACCTTGACCCAGGTGCTCAAGGGCCTGCTGGCCGAAGGCATCAGCCTCAAGGAATTCCGCCGCATCGCCTCCGCCATCGCGGTCGCCGCGCAGCGCACGGTCGACGCCGAAGAGATTATCGAGGCGATCCGCCCCGATCTCGGCGGGCTGATCATCCAGAAATTGTGCGGCGTGCACGAGCCTTTGCGCGTGATGACCCTGGAAGGGCAGCTCGAAGGGCTGCTCGGCCAGGCGGTCCGCTCGGACCCGTCGCGCCGCCACACGATCGAACCCGATCTCGGCCGCCGCATCGTCGACGCCTTGCAACAGGCCGCGGCGCCGCTCGTCGCCGAAGCCAAACCGTTCGCGCTCGTCGTCCAGCCCTCGATCCGCCTCGCGATCCGCAAGCTGGTCAAGACCTGCCTCCCCGACACTCCAGTGATGAGTTTCTTCGAAGTGCCTGAAGAGAAATCGGTCGAAGTCGTCGCCGTCATCGGCGCTCCCCAGGCGCTCGCGGCATGAGCGCGGAACCGATGAAGGGCGCGTTCGCCAACGCCCAACCGGCGCAAGCCGGATACACGGGGGCGCCGCACCCCGGCCCGCTGACCTATGGCCGCACCGGCGCCGATATCGACGCTTTGGTGCGCAAGCATTCGCCGCTGGTCCGCCGCATCGCCTGGCACGTCCATGGCAGCATTTCGGGCGTGTGCGAGGTCGAGGATCTGGTCCAGATCGGGCTGGTCGCCCTGGTCGAGGCGATCCACGGTTTCGAGGATCGCGGCCAGGTCACGTTCGAACAATATCTCGCCACCCGCCTGCGCGGCGCGATGATCGACCAGCTCCGCCGCCAGGCGACCCTGACCCGCGGCGCGATGCGCCGGCGCAAGCAATATCAGGAGACGGTCGCCTCGCTGACTATCGACCGCAAGCCGCCGGCCGAGGCCGATGTCGCCGAGAAACTGGGCGTCAGCGTCGAAAAATTGCGCGCCGATTATTCGAGCGCCGAGGCGGTGCGGTTCGACTCGCTGGACGAAGTCTATACCGACGACGGCCCGTGGTTCATGTCCGATGAGCCCGACGCGTTCGAGCAGCTGGCAGAGGCCGATCTGCGCGAGACATTGGTCGGCGCGATTGCCGCCTTGCCCGAGCGCGAGGCGCAGGTGGTGCAGCTTTATTATGTCGAGGAATTGAACCTCGAGGAGATCGGACATGTGCTCGGCGTGGGGGCGGCGCGCGTGTGCCAGATCAAGGCGTCGGCGCATGCGCGGTTGAAGAAGGTGTTGGCGAAGGCGGTTTGAGGCCTTTCGCGATTGGCTTGGTTATTAGTCCCAGGCGGCGATGTAATAATTCGATTGGATGGGACGCGGGACGAGCCCGGTGCGTCAACCCTTAACTAGATCGAAAATGGATGCATCTCTCGTTGCGTCGCGTTCGCTGCGCATGCTCTCTGCCGCTTCGGGCAGGGGAGCATTCCATGAGTCGTGCCAAGGTTTGGCTGGCAGCGTCGGTCGCGACCGCCACCATTTTGCCGTGCAGCGCGCTGGCGCAGGAAACGACCAATTATTCCTATGATGGGCTCGGCCGGTTGAAAGGGTCGGTGATCGCTGGCGGGACCAACAACGGCCGCCAGACTGGTACGTGCTTCGACGCCGCCGGGAATCGTATGCGTTATGATGTAGCGACCAGTGCGCCGGCAACGTGCCCGACCCCGACGCCTACCCCCACACCGACATGAATCGCCCTTCGGCGCAGTCGCTCGATCGGTTCTTCTCGACACAATGGAGATATTTAATGAACGCCAGTTCTAGGGCGTTTACCATTTCGGTCGCTCTCCCAGCGATCTCCGTGATGCTTGCGCAGCCTGCACGGGCGCAGGTCAGCGCGCCGCCCACCCACGATACGCTGAGCGCGACTGGGGTTAGCTATGCGAACGGGTCGTTCAACTGGCAGGAACAGGACTTGTCGATCGGTGGTGAGGACGGCCTCTCGCTGAACCGCATCTATCTCAGCACGTCCGCTGACGGGAACTTCGCACCGGGATGGACGCACAATCTCTTCAGCCTCATCAGAAATCAGCCGGTGCCGACCCCGCCTGACATCATGCCGCCGCCACCCCAATTCCAGGCATGGTCTTTCAACATCATCGTCGGCAACGCGACTTATATCTTCGTCGGCGGCGACGCTTACCCCAACCAGGGAAAGCCCGTCGGTACCTACCAATCGGCCGCCGATAACGGCGCCTCGCTAATCTATACCGGAACCAACGCGACGGGCTTCTACACGCTCACAACGGCCGATGGTTCGGTGATCAATTTCAACGGCGGCCTCAACAGCAGAATATCGAACTGGACGAAGCCCGACGGGACGCGGCTGGATTATAGCTACGGCACCAACATGATGGTCATGAGCAACCGGGGCTATGCCATCATCGTCGAAGGCAAGACCAAGGCGTGTGCCGTCAACCTCGCCCATACTTACGTAGCTCCCGGCGGTGCCTGTCCTACTGGCGTGCCGACGGTCACCTACGGTTATACCACGGGCACGTTCAACACCTCCACCCAGTTACTGACCTCGGCCACCAAGGCGGGGAAGACCACGACCTATGGCTATGTCGGCGCCGATCATCTCGGTTGCGTCAAAGCGCCGAGCCAGTCGACCTGCAGGATATCCAACCAATATGGCACGTGTCCGGAGAATCCGTCCGATCCTTCGACTCACTATTCCTGGCGCTATTTTGACCCCGTGCTGCTGCAGACGACCGGTACGGGAGAGACTTACAGCTATGGTTATGGCACCCCAGCCAGCAATGTAGCGACATGCAATTCCCTGGATGCCAATTCGAACCCGACCAATGAATGGCGGTTCGCGCCGGGCGTCGTTGCCATGACGACGAATACAGCGGCGGTGACCAAGGTTCAGACGTCGACCGCCGGAACGCTGATGTTCCTGAGCGACCCGCTCGGTCATCAAACCACTGCCGACTATACCGGTAACGGCGTCTACGATCTGGAGCAGAGCCAACTCGTCAAGGATACCACGCCCGAGGGGATAGAGGGCGACTATGCCTATGACAGCCGTGGCAATTTCACGTCCAAGACCACGAAAGCCAAAACGGGATCGGGCCTGTCCAATATCGTGACGAGTGCCGCCTATCCGGCGACCTGCACCGATCCGAAGACGTGCAACAAGCCGTCATCGACGACCGACGGGCGCGGCGGCGTTGCCAACTATACCTATGACACCAATAGCGGCGAGGTCCTGTCCGAGATGCAACCGGCGCCGACCACCGGCGCGGCGCGGCCACTCAAGCTCTACACCTATGTCCAGAAATACGCTTATGTCCTGAACAGCGGTGGGACGTTGGTTCCGGCCGCCTATCCGGTCTGGGTGCCGAACACGGTGACGCAATGCCAGACGGTGGCGGGCAGCAGCACCGCGACCTGCGACGCCGCGGCATCGCAAATGGTCACCACTTATGAATATGGCGCCAACGGCACGGCAGATAATTTGCTCGTTCACGGCCTCGCGGTGACGGCGGACGGACAGACGCTCCGAACGTGTTACGGTTACGACACGCAGGGCAACAAGATCAGCGAGACGAAGCCGCGCGCCGCCTTGGCGGTGTGCCCGTGATGGCGCGGTTCTTCGCTATCGCGGCTGCGCTGTTGGCGCCCCTGCTCGCCGCATTGCTCGCCAGCGCCGCAAATGCGCAGGCATCGCCGTCGGCCTTCACCTCGGCGAGCCGATACGACGAATTGCGACGCGTGACTGGGACGATCGCGCCCGATCCCGATGGCGCGGGGTCGCTTCACTATGCCGCGGTACGGAACACCTATGATGATGCGGGCCGCCTCATCCGCGTCGAGAAGGGCGAACTGGCAAGCTGGCAGTCCGAAGCAGTCGCGCCCTCAGCCTGGACCGGTTTCACCGTCTTCAGTCAGGTCGATACGACCTACGATGTGATGGATCGCAAGCTGAAGGACGTGGTGTCCTCCGGCGGCACGCCATACCAGGTCACGCAGTACAGCTACGACGCCGATGGTCGGCTTGACTGCACAGCGGTTCGGATGAATCCGGCGACCTGGAGCGCCCTGCCCGCATCAGCTTGCACACTGGCAACGACCAGCAGCACTTATGGCCCAGATCGCATCACCAAGAGTGTTTACGACGCTGCCGGACAGGTGCTGAAGGTCGTGAAGGCCTTTGGTCAAACGATAGCGAACGGGCTGCCCCAGCTTCAGCAGGACTATACTACCAATACCTATACGAACGACGGCAAGCAGAAGACGCTGAAGGATGCCGATGGCAACCTCACGACCTATACCTATGACGGGTTCGACCGGCTGGTCGCCTGGGCGTTCCCGTCGAAGACGGTGACCGGCAGCTCGGCGGCGTGCACGATCGGCACGATCGCCGAGGCGACCGACGGGTTCGGCAACACGGTGGCCGGTCCCTCGGAGACGCGCACTGCCGGCGATGATTGCGAGAAATACGCCTACGATCGCAACGGCAACCGCGCTAAGCTGATGAAGCGCGACGGCCGGATCATCCGCTACGCGTTCGACGCGCTCAACCGGATGACGGTCAAGGCAGTGCCGGACAATGGCTGTCCGACCAGCCCGCTCAATCCCGACCTCTGTACCAACCCACCAGCGTCAGCGACGCGCGACGTCTATTATGCCTACGATTTGCGCAACCTGCGGACGGCAGCGCGGTATGACAGCGCGACCGGTGCCGATGCGGTGCTCAACACTTATGATGGCTTCGGGCGGATCACCTTCACGACGACGGCGATGGGCGGCGTCAGCCGGACGATCGCGCACACCTACGACAATAACGACAATCGCCTGACAACAACCTGGCCCGACGCGCTCAAGGTCACCTATAGCTATGACGGGCTCGATCGACTGACCTGGGGCTATGAGGGTACCGGTGGGATCCTGTTCCAATATGGCTATACGCCGGCCGAGCAGCCCTGGTTTCTCAGCCGTGTGTCTGGTTTCAACACCTTCCTCTCTTACGACGCCAAGCAGCGACTGTCGGCACTGGGGAACGACTTCAACGGCGCGTCGAACGACGTCACCTACTCGTTCACGGACTACAATCCCGCCGGGCAGATCGTCACCAAAGGGCGCGACAACAACCTGTACGCGTTCAACGGCTACGTGACCGCCAGCCGCGCGTATGTCGCCAACGGGCTCAACCAATATACCAGCTCGGGCGGCACCACGCTTGCCTACGAAGCCAACGGCAACCTCCGCGCGAGCGGGACGACAACCTATACCTACGACGTCGAGAACCGACTGATCGGCATGGGTGGTCCGACGAGCGCGACTCTAGTCTACGATCCGCTCGGCCGCTTATACGAGGTCCAGGGCGCCACCACCCGCCGCTTCCTCTATGATGGCGATGAACTGGTCGGCGAGTATGACGCCGCTGGCACGATGCTCGCGCGCTACGTCCATGGCATGGGCGAGGATGATCCGATCGTCTGGTACAATGGGGCCACGATGGACGCGGGGACGCGACGGTTCCTGTACGCCGACCAGCAGGGTTCGATTGTTGCGGCGTCGGATGCCGCCGGCAACGCAATCGCGATCAATAGCTATGACGAATATGGCATTCCCGGCTCAACGAACACTGGGACGTTCCAGTACACTGGCCAAGTGTGGCTGCCTGAGCTCGGGCTCTATTACTACAAGGCCCGGATGTACTCGCCCACGCTGGGGAGGTTCATGCAGACTGATCCGATCGGGTATAAGGATCAGAATAATCTTTATGCTTATGTCGGAAATGATCCGGTCGACAATAGAGATCCGAGCGGTCTATGCCCGATGTGCGTGCCTCTCGTTATTGGCTGCGTTGAAGGTGGTTGTGAGGCAGCCATCGCTGCTACAATTAATCTGATCGGAGCTGTGATAATAGCGACAGCGCCGGTACCAAAAATACCCAGACCGGCACCAAACACATCTTCGGCAAATAAATCGTCCGCGGCGCCTCCTCCGCCTGACCCAGATAAGGGCAACAAAAAGGGGGGCGTCGCGACAAGACCTTCCCGGGTCCGCAAGGGAACCGAGCAGGGTAACTGGGACAATGCCCAAGACGGGCCGAGCGGGGGCAAAAAATGTCCAACTTGCGAAGGCGAAGTACAATCACGTCCAGGTGAAAAAGGTAAAGATTGGGACAACGATCACGATCCGCCATGGCGCAAAAGAGATCTGACGGGTAAAGATAGACAAGGGGTTTTAGATGAGTATAATAAAGGTACGAGATTGAGATGTACTAAGTGCAACAGGGCTGACAATGGTTCAAATGGCTGAATTCTATCTACCAGACCATTACGAATTTTCTGTTGGAAAAATAGAATCTGGTTGGTCTGATGATAATAGCAATTACAACATTCAGATCATAAAGCTAAAAAATTCCAATGAGGAAAAAGAGGTTACGTTAGCAACACTAGGAATGAGTGATTACTTATTGAATCTGCCCGATGGCCGGCAGTTACGGCAAGAATTAATAATATCGATGTACGACGATTACGACAATGAAGATATTGCTAAAAGTATTTTAAGTATTTCTGAGAGCGCTTGCTGTAACGGTAAGGCATTAATCAGGGGTCAGGTTCTGACTGACAGCATCGCAGTGACCCCCGGTTTTCGGTTAAATTCCTTATATGTCACGAACCCCAGTCCGCTAGGCGATAAGATATTGAGTCATGGGCAGTCAGACTTGGTTTTTGCTTATTTGATTCCGATTGCTGCCGAAGAGGCGAGGCTAATAGAATCAAAAGGCTGGAGATATTTTGAGGATCAGCTGGAGGATGGTAATATTGATATTTTTGATTTAAAAAGAGACCTCGTCATTTAGATTGTTTAATTTAATCCAATTTGGAATTACGGTGACGTGGCGTAATTGAGGTAGCCATCCTCCTGCATATGCGGAGTCGCCCAGGCAGGTGCTCCAGGCAGGAGGATGACCGATGAAGATTTTTGCAGCATTGGATGTTGGGGACAAGGCCACGCACATTTGCGTGCTCGATGGCGAAGGCGCGGTGGTGTGGCGTGGGGTCTGTGCGACCGATCCCGAAGTGGTGGCGTCCACGCTCGAGCGACATGCGGCCGGGGTGGAGCGGGTGGTTCTGGAGACCGGTCCGCTATCGGCGTTCCTCTATCATGGACTGATCGAGCGCGAGGTGCCGGTGGTGTGCATCTGTGCGCGACACGCCAAGGGCGCGCTATCGGTACGGGTCAACAAGAGCGATGTGCATGATGCCGAGGGTCTCGCGCAACTGGCGCGCACCGGTTGGTTCAAGGCGGTGCATATCAAGGGGAGCGCGACCCATCTCGACCGGGCGCAACTCAAGGTGCGCGCGGCGGCCGATCCGGTGGTCGCACTGCTGATGACCACGCCGGGTACCGGACCGATCATTGCGCTGACGTTCAAGAGCAGCATCGAGGATCCCACACGCTTCGAACGCGGCGAGGATGTGGGGGCGTTCGCGGGCCTTGCGCCGAGACGAAGCCAGTCGGGCGAGCGCGACGTTCATGGCCGCATATCCAAGGCCGGCGATCCGATGCTGCGCTCGGCGCTCTACGAGGCAGCCAACAACCTGCTCTGCAGGGTCAAGCGGCCCTGCCACCTGCAGACATGGGGCAAGGCACTCGTCGCGACCAAGGGCGCCAAGCGCGCCCGCGTCGCGGTCGCCCGCAAGCTTGCCGTCCTGCTCCACCGACTCTGGATATCCGGCAATAGCTTCCAGTGGGCCTGAAGGCTCGGACTGACCGGATATCCAGACGAGCGACCTCGTTGCACGTGTAGAGCACCAAGCTCGTCGGTGACCTGGAGGCGCTCGATAGTTGCCGCCTGACCGCAGCCATGACGGCATCAACAATCACGACCCCCTCAGTCAGTCGATGGCCTCGAAGAAAACCATAGCTGAAGGTCACGCTTACTTAAGAAAGACCACATCATACCAATATCAATTAGACAACACGCGCAATATCCCCTAATAATTACTCGGCCTTACTCGATTTGCGCTTGGCAGGACGGGCTGGGGCCGTTCTAGCCTCTGTATGTCCGTCATTCGCGCGTGGTCGCCTGGCAGGGATACTCACCCTCTGGTAAGTGCGGTCCCCGACTGACCCGCGATCAGCTTGCGGTACCAATGGTAGGACTCCTTCGGCGTCCGGCGTTGCGTGGCGTAATCGACGCGCACGAGACCGAAGCGTGGTCCATAGCCGTCGGCCCATTCGAAATTGTCGAGGATCGACCACACCAGGTAACCGCGCACATCGATACCGGCATCCATCGCTTTCCTGACCGCGCGGATATGGGCGTCGAGGAACGCGATCCGGTCGGCGTCATGCACCGCGCCTCGCACGACGGTGTCGGTGAAGGCCGCGCCGTTTTCCGTGATGATGATCGGGGGCAGAGCACTCCCATAGCGATCGCGTAACCCGAGCAGCACTTCGGTCATACCTTGCGGGTCGACTGGCCAGCCCATCGCGGTTCGCGCGAATGTCGCCGGCGGCGGCGCTTCCTCGATCGGCTGGGCGCTGCCCGGCGGACTGACGCGCATGAAGTTGGTATTGTAATAATTGACGCCGAGGAAATCGAGCGGCTGCGCGATCGTCGCGAGGTCGCCGTCCCGCACGGCCGTCGCGGTGAGGGCGTCCGGCAATTCCGCGGGGTAGCGACCGAGCAGCAGCGGATCGACGTGCAATCCCCAATAATAAAGAGTCATTGCCTGCGCTGCCGGTTCGTCCCGCGCCGGATCGGCCGGCCGCACCATCGCCAAATTCTGGGCGATGCCGATCTGCGCCTTGGGCTTCGCCGTCGCGCGGAGCGCCTGGACGGCTTTGCCGTGCGATAACAGCAAGTGATGCGCGACCGGGAAGGATTGCGGCATATCGAGCTTCAGCCCCGGGGCATTGACGCCGAGAACGTGCCCCAGGACGTGGTGCATGAAGGTCTCGTTATGCGTGATCCAGCGCGGCACGCGATCGCCGAGACGCTCCGCCACGATGTGCGCATAGTCGGCAAACCGATCGCAGGTGTCGCGGTTCTGCCAGCCGCCGGCATCCTGCAACTTTTGCGGCAAATCCCAGTGGAACAGGGTCGGCATCGGCGCGATGCCCTTGGCCAGTAATTCGTCGGTCAGCCGCGAATAGAAATCGAGACCCTTGGGATTGGCGGCGCCACGGCCCTCGGCTTGAATCCGTGGCCATGCGATCGAGAAACGATAGGTCCGCGCGCCGAGCTGGCCGATCAGTCCGACATCCTCACGATAACGATGATAGTGGTCGCACGCGATGTCGCCATTGGCGTTACCCGCGATATTGCCGGGTTGGTGGCAGTACGTGTCCCAGATCGACTTTCCGCGACCGTCCTCGTTTACCGCGCCTTCGATCTGATAGGAGGACGCTGCCACCCCCCACAGAAAATCGGGCGGGAAGGCCGGCATGGCGGGTTGTGCCCCGGGCTTCGACGCCGCGATCAGGCCAGGTGCCGCAATCGTCGCGCCCGTCGCCAGTACGAATTCACGCCTCCGCATGCTCGCCTCTCCCATCTCCCCCTTATCTCGGCCGCAACGGCGCTTGCGGGGTAGCTAAGCGATAAAAGAGCGCGCCAAAACAATAGTCAACGCTATATTTTTGCAAGGGGTTACGGCGGCAATAGCTCCTAAATCCGATGCGCCGCCCGACTATCCTTCGGCGCTTCTTCCCGCTCGTCCATCCCATAGTCCCGCAGCACCCGCGCCACCCTCAACCGGTAACCGGCGAACACCCCGCCGCGTCCCGCCGCCTGCGCGCGGCGATGATCCTCGGTGTTGCGCCACGCCGCGACCGCCGCTTCGTCGCGGAAGAAGCTCAGCGACAGCATCTTGCCGGGATTGGCCAGGCTCTCGAACCGCTCGACCGAGATGAAGCCATCGACCGCCTCCAGCTCGGGCTTCAGCCGTGCGGCGATGTCGAGATAGGTGTCGCGCTGTCCCTCGGCGGGCTCGACCTCGAAGATCACCGCGATCATCGGTCGACCCTGGCCAGGAAGATGCGGTCCTCGCGGCGGATGAAGCGCTCGCCTTGCGCGAAGGCGAAGTTCTGGCGGCCGAGCGGGTGGTCCTTGAGCCGCGCGCGATACGCTTCGTACTCCGCCAGGCTCCCGATGTTGTAGACGCCGTACGCGGTGGTCGCCGATCCCTCGTGCGGGGCGAAATAGCCGATCAAATCGGCGCCGCAGTCGGGGATCGCCTGGCCCCAGGCGCGGGCATAATCGACGAACGCGTCGCGGCCCCAGGGCTCGATATCGTAGCGGATGAAGCAAGTGATCATTCGGTCTTCTCCAAAGTGTCCGCGCACTTTAGCGATTCCGGCCGCGACGATGGTTCGGTACAGATCGAACCATGAGAGAAGGCCCCTATATCGCCGAAATCGCCGCGCTGATCGGCGACCCCGCGCGCACCAACATGCTGACCGCGCTGATGGACGGGCGCGCGCTGACGGTGAGCGAGCTGGCGCAGGTCGCGGGCATCACCCTGCCGACCGCCAGCGGGCATATTGCGCGGATGGAGACCGCCGGGCTGCTCGCCGCCGAGAAACAGGGACGGCATCGCTATTTGCGGCTGTCGGGGCCGGACGTGGCCACCGCGCTCGAGGCGCTGATGGAATTGGCGCAGCGCACCGGCGCGGTCAGGGTGCGGACGGGGCCGCGCGACCCCGCGCTGCGCGAGGCGCGGGTGTGCTACGATCATCTCGCCGGCGCGCGCGCGGTGGCGGTGGCGGCGAAGCTAGCGGACGCGGGGATGATGGTCGACCACGGGCTGACCGATGCCGGCCGTGTCTGGCTGGCCGAGCGCGGCTTCGTGCGGGGGGATGGGCGGCGGCCGTTCTGCCGTACGTGCCTCGACTGGAGCGAGCGGCGCCATCATCTCGGCGGTGCATTGGGCGCGCAGATCTTGAGCCGCGCGCTCGACGAGGGCTGGGCACGGCGCGGCGAGGGCAGGGTAATCGATTTCGGCCAGCGCGGCGCGGCGGCATTCGACCGGCTGTTCGGGCTTTAGATCCCGGCAACCCTTCGTAGTGCCGTGGCGTCGAGCACGCGCAACGACCCGTAACCCGGCGCGACCCAGCCGCGTTTCGCCAGCGCCAGGACATGCCCGCTCGCCGACTTGCGGCTGAGCCCGCACATCTCGGCGAGATCGGCCTGGGTCGCCGGCACCTCGCCATGGTCGTCGGCCAATTGCGCCAGCCGCGCCGCGACGCGTTCGCGCGGCGACAGGCATAGGTTGAGCGCGGCATTATGCACCGCGACGTCGAGCTGGTCGTAAAGCAGGGACATCGTCGCCGGCCATGCGCCCGGCTGGCGCGCCGCGATGCCGGGCAAGGCGGCGTCGGGCACCAGCAACACGCGCGCCGCACGCTGGGCGCGCGCGGTTACGATCCGTCGCCCGCCGCCGAACCGTCGCGACTGGCCGATCGCCTGGCCCGGCCCCGCCAGCCCGAGCAGCACGTCGCGGTCGGGGCCGACGCTAGCCTCCAGCCGCAGCACACCATCAACCACCAGGCACAGGCCCGGCTCCTCGTCGCCTTCCGAATAGATCCACTGCCCGGCATCGAGCGTGGCGATGCGGCCGGCTGCAATCAGTTCGGCGGCGAGCGCTGGGTCGAGCGCGGCAAACCAGCGGCCGCGGCGCAGGGCGTCGAGCAATTCCATCTGTCAATTGCTACGATCGTAGCAATTCGGTCGCAAGCCGCGCTGTAGTAAGACCGGCAAAGGAGAGGAATCATGACCATCCAGATTCGTCCGATCGCCGATCATTGCGGCGCCGAAGCCAGCGGCGTCGATCTGCGCGACCTCGATGACAGCGGGATTGACGCGCTCAAGGCCGCGGTCGCCGAACGCGGCGTGCTGTTCGTCCGCGACCAGGAGCTCAGCCCCGAGGATCACATCGCCTTCGCGCGGCGCTGGGGCGAGATCGACATCAACAATTACTTCCCGGCAAATGGCGGCCATCCCGAGATCGCCGAGGTGCGCAAGGCAGAGACCCAGACCACCAATATCGGCGGCGGCTGGCATACCGATCACAGCTATGACCAGGTGCCGGCGATGGGCTCGATCCTGCTCGCCCGCGAAACCCCACCGACCGGTGGCGACACGCTGTTTTCGAGCCTGGGCGCTGCCTACGATTCGCTATCGGACGGGCTCAAGGCGACGCTCGAGGGGCTGCGCGCCGTGCATTCGGCCGACCATATCTACGGCCATGACGGCATCTACGCGAAGACCGACCAGGCCGCCGATCTCAAGGGGCATGAAATCCACACCGCCGCGGTTCATCCGGTGGTGATCCGCCACCCGGTGACGGGCCGCAAGATCCTCTACGTCAATCCCGCCTTCACGCTGCATTTCGAAGGCTGGACGCGCGAGGAGAGCATGCCGTTGCTCGCCTACCTCTATTCGGTCGGCATGCGGCCGGAATTCCAATGCCGCCTGCAATGGGCGCCGGGCTCGCTTGCGATCTGGGACAACCGCTCGACCTGGCATTGCGCGATGAACGATTATCAGGGGCATCGGCGCGTGATGCACCGGATCACGATTTCTGGAGTGGCGTTGACGTAGCGGACGGCCTGGATTTGCCTGCGGCAAATCCAGGACTCGTCACGTCGGGCAGCGGATCGGCGTAGCCGGTCCGTCTGACGACGTGACGGCCTGACGAAGCGCAGCGAGATGAGTTTTCGGCTCTTCCCCTCCCGCTTGCGGGAGGGGTTAGGGGAGGGCGTGTCCGCAAGCGGCGTCGTCCAAAACAGACCCTCCCCCGACCCCTCCCGCAAGCGGGAGGGGAGAGTGTGCCCCTACTTCATCAGCACCAATTCTTCCGCCATCGTCGGATGCAGCGCCACCGTCTGGTCGAACGCGTCCTTGGTCAGCCCGGCTTTCACCGCCACCGCCGCGGCCTGAAGGATCTCCGCCGCCTCTGGCCCGATCATGTGGATGCCGAGGATCTTGTTGGTCTCGCTGTCGCAGATCATCTTGTAGAGCGCGCGCTCGTTGCGGCCGGCCAGCACGTTCTTCATCGGGCGGAAGTCGCTGACATAGACTTTGACCGATCCGTATTTGATCTTGGCCTGGCTCTCGGTCAGCCCGACGCCCGCCATCTGAGGATGGCTGAACACCGCGGCCGGCACGCAATGATAGTCGACCCGCGTCGGCTTGTTGCCGAAGATCGTGTCGGCGAACGCCTGGCCCTCGCGGATCGCGACGGGGGTCAGCTGGATGCGGTCGGTGACGTCGCCCACCGCATAGATGCTCGGCACGCTCGAGCGATTGTCCTCGTCGACCCGGATCGCGCCCTTTTCGTTGAGTTCGACTCCCGCCGCGTCGAGCCCCAGATTCTCGGTATTGGGGACGCGGCCGGTCGCGAACATCACGCAATCGACCTCGATCGGCGCGTGGTTCGACATCGAGACCTTCAAGGACCCGTCGGCCTGTTTCTCGATCCCTTCGAACTTGGCGTTGAAGCGGAAATCCAGGCCCTTCATCATGCTGATCTGGAGCAGGCGATCGCGGATCTGCTCGTCATAGCCGCGCAATATCTGGTCGCTGCGGTTGATCAAGGTCACCTTGGCGCCGAATTCGTGGAAGATGCCGGCGAATTCATTGGCGATATAGCCGGCGCCCGCGATCAGGATGCGCTTGGGCACGCTCTCGAGATGGAACGCCTCGTTCGAGGTGATGCCATATTCGTGGCCCGGACAGGTCGGGACGTGCGGCCGCGCGCCGGTCGCGATCAAAATGTATTTGGACGTGACCTCGCGCCCCGACGCCAGGCGGATATTATTGGGGCCGGTCAGCTCGGCGCGCTCGTTGATGACCTCGACCTTATGGCTGTCGAGCGTGGTGTTGTACGCCTTGCTGATCCGGTCGACCTCCTCGAACACATTGCCGGTCAGCGTCTTCCAGTCGAACTTGCAGTCGGCGGGGACATCCCAGCCGAAGCGCCGCGCGTCCATCAAATCCTCGGCGAAATGCGCGCCATAGACGAGCAGTTTCTTGGGCACGCAGCCGCGGATCACGCAGGTGCCGCCGACGCGATATTCCTCCGCCGCCGCCACGCGAGCGCCATGCGCCGCCGCCACTCGCGCCGCGCGCGTGCCACCGGATCCGATGCCGATGACGAACAGGTCGTAGTCGTAGTCGCTCATGTCTTTTCCCAATCGTCACCCCAGCGAACGCTGGGGTCTCATGCCGCATTTCCCCGCCTGAGATCCCAGCGTTCGCTGGGATGACGGTTAGTTACCAAACGCCCGCTTGATCAGATCCTGGGTCGAGGGGTCGAAATCGCCGCCGCCCTTGGCCGCCGCCTTGGCCATTTCCTTGCCCAGTTCCACCCCGAACTGATCGAACGAATTGATCCCGAGCAGCACGCCCGACACGAACACGCGATGCTCGTGATAGGCGATCAGCGCGCCCAGGGTCCGTGCGTCGAGTTCGTCGAGCAGCAGGGTGGTCGACGGCCGGTCGCCCGGATAGGCGCGGGCGAGGTCGTCGGGATTCTCCTTGCCCTTCATCAGCGCCGCGCCTTGCGCGAACATACTGTTGAGCAGCGTTTTGTGGTGATCCTCGCTCAGCGTATCGGCTTGCTCGATCACGCCGACGAATTCGAGCGGGACGAGATGCGTGCCCTGGTGGAGCAGCTGGAACACCGCATGCTGTTGGTCGGTGCCGACCCCGCCCCAGGTGATCGGGGCGGTCGGACGGCCGACGGGCTTGCCCTCGATCGTCGCGCCCTTGCCGTTCGATTCCATCTCGAGCTGTTGGAGGTAGGAGGGCAGCAGCCGCAGCCGCTCATCGTAACAGAATACGCCGCGCGTCTCGCAGCCGAACGCCTGGGTGTAGAGCAGGTCGGTAAAGGCGGCGAGCGCAGGGACGTTCTCATGCAAAGCCGACAGCCGGAAATGCCGGTCCATCTCGGCCGCGCCCTCGAGCAATTCGGAGAAAGCGTCCCAGCCGAGCGCCATCGCGGCGGGGAAACCGATCGACGACCAGAGCGAATAGCGCCCACCGACGGTGTCGGCGAACGGCAGCACCCGCGTCTCGTCGACTCCCCATTCGATCGCCTTGTCGGGATCGGCGGTCAGCGCGACGACGCGGCCATAGGGGTCCTCGACCCCGCCCGCCTGCATCCACTCGATCACGCTTTCGGCGTTGAGCATCGTCTCGGTGGTGGTGAAGGTCTTGGACGCGATCGCCAGCACGGTCGCGCTCGGGTCGAACCGCTTGAACGCTTCTTCGAGCGCCAGGCCATCGACGTTGGAGACGATCGCCACGTCGTAACGGTTGGCATCGCGTCCCAGCGCGTCGACCAGCAGATCGGGTCCGAGCGCCGATCCGCCGATCCCGACATGGAGGATATTGCGGATCGGGCCCAAAGCCTCGGCCTCGATCGCGTCGATCAGCGCGCGCATCCGGGCGTGGAGCGCCTGCGCGCTGGCGACGTCGTCCTTGGCGCCTTCGCCGCGTTCGGCGGTGTGCGTGACGGCGCGGTTCTCGGTGACGTTGATCACCTGGCCGGTGAACAGGGCTTCGCGCTTGCCGGCCAGGTCGCTCGCCTTGGCCAGTTTCTCGAATGCCTTGATCGCCTCGTCGGTGAGGTGGGTCTTCGACCAGTCGAAATGGATACCGGAAACGTCGGCCGAATATTTGCCCAGCCGCTCGGGATCGTCCGCGAACAGCTTGGTCAGGGGGATGCGCTTCAGCGCCTCGATCTCGCTCCAATCGGCCATGTTTGGGTTCCTTATTCGACTCTGGGCCTCAATGGGCGTTCCGGCCGTCCCGTTCAAGGAACCACGCCCTCCTTGACGCGCGCAACGCGGATGCGCAAACCGCGCGCCATGACCGATCCATCTCAGGCGACCCCGACCGACGCCACGCCAGATCCCGTTGTGGCGCCCGCCGGCACGCCTGCGCCCGCCGCGAAGAAACCCAAGAAGGAAGAGGATTGGAAGGACACGTTCAGCTTCATCATCAAGCTGGTCGTCGTCGTCGTGATTTTCCGCAGCTTCCTGTTCTCGCCTTTCTCGATCCCGTCGCAATCGATGCTGCCGCGGCTCTATATCGGCGACTATCTGTTCATCTCGAAATGGAATTACGGTTTTTCCAAGCATTCGCTGCCGTTCAGCGTGCCGCTGATCCCGGGGCGCATCTTCGGCCGCAACCCGACGCCGGGCGACGTCGTGGTGTTCAAGGCGCCGCCGGGCAACGACCAGGATTACATCAAGCGCGTCATCGGCCTGCCCGGCGACACGATCCAGATGCGCCATGGCCAATTGATCCTGAACGGCGTCGCCGTGCCCAAGGTGCGCGTCGCCGACTTCACCATCCCGCTCACGCCGAATTATCCCGCCGGCAAGGAATGCCCCGCCGAATTCCAGGCGACCGACAGTGCCGGCAAGCCGATCTGCCGCTATATGCAGTTCAAGGAAACCTTGCCCAACGGGGTCAGCTACACCGTGCTCGACCGCGGCGAATTCCCAGACCGCGACGATACCGACGTCTATACCGTCCCTGCCGGCCACGTCTTCCTGATGGGCGACAATCGCGATGATTCGGGCGACAGCCGCTTCCCCGCGCAGGAGAATGGCGCGATCGGCATGGTCCCGCTGGAAAATCTCGAGGGCAAGGCGGTCGTCACTTTCTGGTCGACCGACGGCAACGCGCAATGGCTGCTGCCCTGGACCTGGTTCACGGCGGCGCGCTGGAGCCGCCTGGGACAGGGCTTTTGACGATTCCCCTGACTCTGGGGGCAGCGACGTGACGAACAACAAGGATCTTCCCGGCTGGCTCGGTGCGACCTTTGGCCGAGCCCCGGCCGATCTCGCCCGGTTCGAGCGGGCGCTGACGCATGGCAGCCAGGCGAGCGCCAATTACGAGCGACTCGAATTCCTCGGCGACCGTGTGCTTGGGCTCGCCATGGCCGAATGGCTGTACGAATTGTTCCCCGACGAACCCGAAGGCAGCTTGTCGAAACGCCTCAACGCGCTCGTCACCGGCCCGGTCTGCGCCGATATCGCCCGCGAGATCGGTGTGCGGCCTTTCCTCGGACTGGGGAAGCAGGCGCGCGACGACGGCGCCGCCGACAGCGACAATGTGCTGGGCGATGTGATGGAGGCGCTGATCGGCGCGCTCTATCTCGATGCCGGGTTCGGGCCGTCGCGCGATTTCGTCCGCGCGCGCTGGGCCGATCGCGTCCATGCCGATGCGCGCGCGCCGCAACACCCCAAATCGGCGCTGCAGGAATGGGCCGCCGCGCATAACCGCAAGACGCCCGTCTATGAGGTGGTGACGCGATCGGGGCCACAGCATGCGCCGCGCTTCACCGTGCGCGTGTCGCTCGGTACCTATGCCAGCGCGGAGGCGGAAGGATCGAGCAAGCAGGAAGCGGAAACCGCCGCCGCTCGCGTACTGCTCGCACAGGTGCAGCCATGACTCAACATTGTGGCCTGGTGGCCGTGCTCGGCGCGCCCAATGCGGGCAAGTCGACCCTGGTCAATGCGTTGGTCGGGCAGAAGGTCGCGATCGTCAGCCCCAAGGCGCAGACGACGCGGACGCGGCTGCTCGGCGTCGCGATCGAGGGCGAGACGCAGATCTTGCTGGTCGACACGCCGGGTATCTTCGAACCGCAGCGTCGGTTCGACCGCGCGATGGTCGCGGCGGCCTGGGGCGGGACCGAGGGTGCCGACGTGACCGCTTTGGTGGTCGATGCCAAGGGTGGGCTCGGCCCGAAGGTGATGCCGATCGTCGAGAGCATCGCCGGCCGCCCCGAACGCAAATTCCTGATCCTCAACAAGGTCGACATCGCCGACAAAGCGCGGCTGCTGGTCCATGCCGAGAAGCTGAATGCGGCGGCGCATTTCGACGAAACCTTCTTCGTCTCGGCCTCGACCGGCGACGGCCTGGCCGAGCTCAAAAAGGCGCTGAGCTATGCCATGCCCGAGGGGCCGTGGCATTTCCCCGAGGACCAGGTCAGCGACGCGACCGAACGCGCGCTGGCGGCCGAGGTGACGCGTGAGCAACTCTATCTCCAGCTCCACGCCGAGCTGCCCTATGCCAGTGCGGTCGAGACCGAGGCCTTCACCGAGCGCGAGGACGGGTCAGTCGAGATCCGCCAGCAGATCCTGGTCGAACGCCCGACCCAGCGCGCGATCGTGCTGGGCAAGGGCGGCAGCCGGATCAAGGAGATCGGGGCCAGAGCGCGGGCGCAATTGAACGAATTGCTCGACCGCCCGGTGCATCTCTATCTCCACGTCAAGGTGAAGCCGGGTTGGGATGAGGACCGCGAGGTCTATCGCGATATCGGGCTGGATTGGGTGGACTGACCCTCCGGTCAGTCCGGCATACTTCTGTCGTCCCTGCTTATTCTTCCGTCACCCAGCGCACCCCGTCACCTCGGCGTACCTCCCGTCACCCCAGCGAAAGCTGGGGTCTCGTGCGGTATGCGATGCGGCTTGAGACCCCAGCTTTCGCTGGGGTGACGAGACGTGGCTAGGCCAGCACCGACTCCACCCAGTCCGGCACCAGCACACCCGCCGGCCCCAACCGGCTCTCGTGAAACCACCCGCTCCCCTCCGACCGATCGAGGTTGAGTTCCAGCGTCCGCGCCCCGTGATACTTGGCGGTCTGCACGAACCCCGCGGCGGGATAGACTGCCCCCGATGTCCCGATCGACACGAACAGATCGGTGCGGGAGATCGCCCGCTCGATCACGTCCATCGCGTATGGCATCTCCCCGAAGAACACGATATCAGGCCGCACTGCCGGCGTACCGCACGCCGCGCAGACCGTCCCCGGCGGCATCTCGCCGTCCCATGCCTGCCGGTGCTCGCATGCCGCACACAGCGCCGACTTCAACTCGCCATGCATATGAAGCAATCGCTTCGCGCCGGCGCGCTCGTGCAGATCGTCGACATTCTGCGTGACGATCAGCAAGTCGCCCGGCCATTCGGCGTCGAGCCTGGCCAGCGCGTGATGTGCCGCATTGGGTTCAACCTGGCCCAGCGCCACGCGCCTCAAGTCGTAGAAGCGATGCACCAGCTCAGGATCGTGCGCCAGCGCCTGCGGCGTGCAGACATCCTCGACTCGATGCCCTTCCCACAATCCGCCCGGCCCGCGAAACGTCGCGATGCCGCTTTCGGCGGAGATGCCGGCCCCGGTCAGGACGACGATGTTGCGGTGGTCGGACATGGGGCGGGAATAACGGGCGACATCGGTATTTGCCATTGGCCAACGACTATTGCCGGAGAGGCAGTCTTCCACGCGGCTAATCGTCCGGCAACAAAGTGATAGCGGCAAACAATAAACAGATCAGGCAGCATACACCCCAAAGACAGCCGGACACCGCGAAAGCAACGGGGTTCTGCTGCTTATCGAACGACCCTCGTCCGGAAAGCATCTTCCCTGTCCAAAAGCCGAGAGCGATGATGCTCGCGAAAAACGAGGCGCCAAGCGCAAAGAAGATGCTCGGATTATCCACGGCCGCATTTCTCCCGGCAACAAGCGCGTGGATCTAATCCAACACTTCGCCATCGACCATGGCGGAAGACCGGCGATTGCGCGATACGCCTCAGTGCTGATTAGACAATATGGACCGGGCCGAGGATTGGGAGACGAAGCGATGAAGCTGGCTGAGGCCGAATGACCGATTTCGCGACGACCCGGCGGCTGTTCCATCTACCCGACGGCGTGCTCTATCTCGATGGCAATTCGCTCGGGCCGCTGCCTGTGTCGGCGGCGGAGCGGGTGCGGGAGGTGATGGCGCGCGAATGGGGTGATCAGCTGATCCGGGCGTGGAATAGCGCCGACTGGATCGGACTGCCGCGCCGCGTCGGTGATCGTATCGGCTGCTTGATCGGCGCGCCGGAGGGGAGCGTCGCGACTGGCGATACGCTGTCGGTCAAGGTGTTCCAGGCGCTTGCCGCCGCGCTGGCATTGAATCCCGATCGCAAGGTGGTGCTGTCGGATACCGGCAATTTCCCCTCCGATCTCTATATCGCCAGTGGGCTGCTCCAGGCGCTCGGCGGCGGGCTCGAATTGCGGCTGGTCGAGCCGGAAGCAGTCGCCGACGCGATCGACGAAAGCGTCGCGGTGACCCTGACCACCGAAGTCGATTACCGCACCGGCCGCAGCCATGACATGAAAGCGCTGACCGCGAAGGCGCATGCGGTGGGCGCAATCACGGTGTGGGACCTTGCGCATTCGGCCGGCGCGGTGCCGGTCGACCTGACCGCCGCGGACGCCGATTTCGCGGTCGGTTGTACGTATAAATATCTCAACGGCGGCCCCGGTGCGCCCGCCTTCATCTATGTCGCGCCGCGCTTTGCCGAGAGCGCGCGGCCGATCCTGTCGGGCTGGATGGGGCATGAGGCGCCGTTCGCCTTCGACTTGGATTACCGCCCGCACGCTAGCGTCGAGCGGATGCGCGTCGGTACCCCGCCGGTGTTGGCGCTCGCGGTGCTCGATGCCGCGCTCGATGCCTGGGACGGGGTCGACATGGCCGATGTCCGCGCTGCCTCGATCACGTTGAGCGAACGCTTCATCGCCGAGGTCGAGGCGCGTTGCCCCGACCTGACGCTCGCCTCGCCACGCGATCCGCATGCGCGCGGCAGCCAGGTGTCGTTCCGCCACCCGCAAGGCTATGCGATCATGCAGGCGTTGATCGCCAACGAGGTGATCGGCGATTTCCGCGCGCCCGATCTGATCCGCTTCGGCTTCACCCCGCTCTATCTGTCGAAGGACGACGTGGTCGCGGCGGCGATCGTGCTCGAACGCGTGATGACCGAGCGCTTGTGGGACGATCCCGCCTATGCCACGCGGTCCAAAGTAACATGACGGATACGCCCGAAACTGACTTCGCCGACAAGATGGCCTATGGCGATTATCTGCGCCTCGACCTGATCCTGGGCGCGCAACAGCCGCGGTCGGCCGCGCATGACGAAATGCTGTTCATCATCCAGCACCAGACGTCGGAGCTGTGGATGAAGCTCGCGGTGCACGAACTTGAATCGGCATGCGACGCGATCGCCAACGACAAGCTGCCGCATGCCTTCAAGATGCTCGCGCGCGTCTCGCGCATCCTCGAACAGCTCAACAATGCCTGGGACGTGTTGAGGACGCTGACGCCGAGCGAATATACCGAATTCCGCGGCGATCTCGGCCAGTCGTCGGGGTTCCAGTCACATCAATATCGCGCGATCGAATTCCTTTGCGGCAATCGCAACGCTGCGATGCTGAAGCCACACGCCCACCGCGCCGAGGTCATGGCAGAGCTCGAAGGCATCCTGTCGCGGCCGAGCCTGTATGACGAGGCAATCCGCCTGCTCGCGCGCTCCGGCCTCGACGTCGGACCGGAGCGCTCCGACCTGGGTGAGCAGCGTGCCGAAAGCGACAAGCTGCGCGCCGCCTGGGCAGCGATCTACCGCGATCCCGATACGCATTGGCCACTCTACGAACTGGCCGAGAAACTCGTCGATCTCGAGGACTATTTCCGTCGCTGGCGGTTCAACCACGTCACCACGGTCGAGCGTGTAATCGGCCTCAAACGCGGCACCGGCGGGACGCAAGGCGTCGCCTATCTGCGCCGGATGCTCGAAGTCGAGCTGTTCCCCGAGCTGTGGCACGTGCGGACCGAGCTTTAGCGCTTCGCGCCAATTCCCCTCCCGTTTGCGGGAGGGGCTAGGGGAGGGCGTGTTCCCAATGATATCGGGTGGGTGACAGGCCCTCCCCCAGCCCCTCCCGCAAGCGGGAGGGGAGAGATTCTCGCCTCACGCGTCGGTCGACGCGGTCGTCCATCCCAAGCGCGGGATCGTCACCGACCGCCGTCCCGATAGATCGGTCCGCGTCACGATGACGTCGCGATCCTCCATATAGGCCAACACACGGCGCGCGCGGCCGAGCGAGCTGGTGCCATAGATTCGCGCGATCTCCTCGTCGCTCGGACAGGGCGCGTTCTCGCGCGCGGCGCGGGCGATCAGCAGGAAGGCGCCGAGCATCTCGTCGGGCACCGCGGCGGCGGCGGTCATCGCCGGCGCCCATTGCTCGTCCTCGGGCTGGTAGATTCCCGCGCGTGCCGCGGCGAGCCGGCGCGCGAAGCTCGACGGGTCGAGTGCGATGCGCCGCAGTCCCGCCATCCGGCAGCGCACCTGGAAATCCTGGAACAACGCGGCGGCGGGGCGCAGTGCGCTGTCGGGATCGGCGACGATGCCATGCAGCGCATCGGCCATCACCGCATCGGCATCGACCGGGTCGGCGTCTTCGGGTTCGGCCGCGGGCGTCGCCGCCAGCGCCTCGAGCAATTCGGCCGCCGGCGCCGGACGCGGCGGGGGAGGGGGTGGCAGCGGCAGCGACAGCGTCTCCTCGACCGGCGCCAGGATGAAGTCGCCCATATCCTCGGCCGGGCTCTGGTCGGGGAGCGGCACCAATTTGGGGCTCGAACTGCGCGCGCTGGTCTCGACCTCGCCGATGCGGATCGTCACCGGGCGCCGCGCGACCGCCGGGCCGAGGCCCAGGAAAGTTCCGCGCGGCAAATCGCGGATCGCCTCGGCCTGGCGCCGCTCCATGCCGAGCAAATCGGCGGCGCGCGCCATGTCGATGTCGAGGAAGGTTCGCCCCATCAGGAAGTTGCTCGCTTCCGCAGCGACGTTCTTCGACAGTTTCGCCAATCGTTGCGTGGCGATGATCCCGGCCAGCCCGCGCTTGCGCCCGCGCGACATCAGGTTGGTCATCGCGCCCAATGAGGCGCGGCGAACGTCTTCTGCCACTTCGGCTCCGGCGGCAGGCGCGAAAATCTGGGCCTCGTCGATCACGACCAGCGCCGGGTACCAATAGTCTCGAGGCGCATCGAATAGCGCCGACAGGAAAGTGGCGGCGCAGCGCATCTGCCCCTCCATTTCGAGCCCTTCGAGGCTGAGCACGACCGAGGTGCGATGCTCGCGGCAGCGCGCGGCGAAGCGGGTGATTTCGGCGAGCGAATAATCGACCGCCTCGATAGCCACATGGCCATAAGGCCCGGCGAAGGTGACGAAGTCACCCTCGGGATCGACGATGACTTGCTGCACCTGCCGCGCACTGCCTTCGAGCAGGCGGCGCAGCAGATGCGACTTGCCCGATCCCGAATTGCCCTGGACGAGCAATCGGGTGGCGAGAAGTTCTTCGAGATCGACGCAGGCCGGCCGGCCGGCCGAATCGATCCCCATATCGATCTGAAACGTCATCGCCCCGCGCATGGTGGCAACCGCCATCGAAGGGCAAGCCGTCAGGACGAAAAAAGCTGCGGATTATCCGGTTGCTACAGCCCCTCCCCTTCAGGGGAGGGGTTGGGGGTGGGGGAGTGCGGCAGGCCACATTGCTTGTGGAGAGCCCCCACCCCAACCCCTCCCCTGAGGGGGAGGGGCTAATAGAGCCACCCGATCCAATCCCACGCCCTCATTGTCCCCAGCGTCGCAATCAATAGCCAGCAATCTCCGGCACGCAGGTATCTCCCGCGGTCGGGCATCGTTGCCAGCCGCCGCCCATCGCCTGGAACAACTGGACCCGCGCGGTGAGCGCATCGGCGCGAAGCTGGATCAGCGACAGCTGGGCGCCGAGCAGCCCGCGCTGCGCGTCGAGCTGTTCGAGATAGGGCGAATAGCCCTCGCGATAGCGGTTGGATGCCAGCCGTAACCCTTCCGCCAGCGCGTCCTGTTGCGCGCGGGCCAGCCCGACTTGCTCGTCGAGCCGCTTGGCGCCGGCCAAGGCATCCTCGACTTCGCGGAACGCGGTCAGCGCGGCGCGGCGATAGCCGAACGCCGCCTGGTCGCGTTGCGCGCCGGCTGCTTCGGCTTGCGCGGTCAGCCGCCCGCCCTCGAATAGCGGGGCCAGGATGCTGCCGCCGATCGACCAGAGCGTGATCGGATCGGCGAGCAAGGTCGAAAACGCCGCGCCTGCCGATGCGCTCAGCCGAACCTGGGGTAGGAAACGCTTGCGCGCGGCGGCCAGCGACTTGTCCGACGCGGCGAGCTGGAATTCGGCCTGCGCGACGTCGGGCCGCCGCCGCAACAGCTCGGAGGGCAGGCCGTCGGGGATCGCCGGCACCGTCAGCCGGTCGAGCGGCATGCCGCGATCGATCGCCTGGGGCGTTTCTCCGGTGAGCAGGCTCAGCGCATTCTCGGCGCGCGTGATGGCGAGTTCGATCTGGGGAACAATCTGCGCGGCGGCGTCATATTCGGCTTCGGCCTGCTGCAGCTCCAGTTTGGGCGAATAGCCGCGCCCGACGCGCGAACGAGCAAGCCGCAGCGATTCCGATCGCGCCGCGACCGTTGCCCGCGCGACCTCGAGCCGGGCATCGAGCCCGCGCAACGCGATATATCCGCTTGCCACTGCCCCCGCGACCGACAGCCGCACCGAATCGCGCGCGGCCTGGCTCGCGAACCAGGCGTCGCGCGCCGCCGCCTTGCTGTCGGCGAGCCGGCCGAACAGATCGACTTCATAAGCCGCCTGGACTTGCGGTTGTGCGGCATTCTGCTCGGAGGGCTGGCCGAAGGGGCTGACCGATCGCGACCGGCCGCCGGTGAGGCCGGCGTCGATCGTCGGCAACAGCTGCGCGCGCGCCGATGCGAGGTTGGCCCGGGCTTCGCGCACGCGCCCCACCGCGATCGCGATATCATTATTGTTGGCCAGCGCCTTGTCGATCAGCGACGCCATCACTGGATCGCCGAACGATTGCCACCAGGCGCGGTCGATCGGCGCCGTCGGGCCGGCGTCGGTGCGCCAGGTCGGCGGCGGCTCCACGGGCGGCACCGCTGCCGTCCTCACTGGCGGGCCCGCGCACGACGCGAGGAGAATCGCCAGCAATGGCGCGGCGTGCCGCCTGCTCGTCATCGCCGCCCGCCGCGTGTGTCGATGCTGACCTCGACCGACATGCCGGGCCTGAGCCGCGCCGCCGCGGCCTGTCCAGGATCGATCGCGATACGAACCGCGATCCGCTGCGCGACCTTGACGAAATTGCCCGTCGCATTGTCGGGCTTGAGCACCGCGAATTCGGAACCGGCCGCCGGCGACAGGCTTTCGATCCGGCCGGTAAGCCGCGCGCCGCCCAGCGCGTCGACCTTGAATTCCGCGCGCTGCCCGACCGTCATGTCGCGCGTCTGGGTCTCCTTGTAATTTGCGATCACCCAGACATTGTGCGGTACGATCGACAGCAATTGCGTGCCGGCCGTTACGTAGGCGCCGTCGCGCACCCCGATCTCGGACAATTGGCCATCGACCGGGGCGCGAATGATCGTGTTGTCGAGGTCGATCTGGGCGAGGCGAAGCTGCGCCTTGGCCGATTCGACGGACGCCTCCAGCCCGGCGCGTCCGACCACGACGGTGCGGACGTCCTGGGTGCCGATCGCGCGGCTGGCCTGGGCCTGGCGCACACCCGCTTCGGCGGCGAGCAAAGCGGCGCGCGTCTGGTCGAATTCGCGCGCGGAGATCGATCCATCGGCGACCAGCGCCCGGGCGCGGCGCATATCGGCCTGCGCCTTGACCAATTGCGCCTGGGCGTTGGCGATGCCGGCATTCTGCGCCTCGGTCGCGACTTCGCGAGAGCGTTGCGCCTGCGCCGAATTGGCGAGCGACGCTTGCTGCGCCGCGACATTGGCTTCGGCCTGGGCGACGCGGGCGCGATAGATGCGGTCGTCGATCGTCGCCAGCACCTGACCCGCTTTGACCTCGGCGAAGTCCTGGACGGTGACGTGGGTGACATAGCCGCTGACTTGCGGACTGATGATCGTGACGCGGCCGCGGACATAGGCGTTGTCGGTCTTTTCCGCCCAGCCGGCGAACGGCGGCAAGCGCCACGCATAGAGGATCGCCAGGATCGCGCAGAGCGCCAGCACGATGATCGCCGCCACGGTCGCGCGCGACTTGGCCGGCGGACGCCAGCTCGACGGCGGCGCGTCGATCTGGGGATCGGGCGTCGGCTCGGGGGGTGATGGCGGGGGCGGGGGCGGTGCCGGCTCTGGCGCCGCAGGTATCGGTGCCGGTGCTTGCGGCCCAGTTTCGGGCGTGTTCGCTGTCGGTTGATCGCTCATCTCATTGCCCCTTTTGAGCTTGCGCCTGAGCCTGCATCTGCTGCTGGAGCAACACAACCGGCGATGCTTCGCCCCGCCGCCAGATCGACCAGCGGATCACGAACCCCCACAGCGCCATCAGGATGGCAAGCACCCCGACCAGCAGGAAAACGTCGTTGAACGCCAGGATGTTGGCCTCGCGCGAGACCTGCTGGCTCAGCAATGCCGCGCCTTGCGCGCTGCGCAGCGTCGGATCGCCAACCACGCCGGCGATCGCGCCGCCGCTCGCGCGTAGCCGCGCCGCGACCAAGGGATCGGTCGTCACGATGCGCTGCACCAGCTCATGCGAATGGAATTTCTCGCGCATGACCTGAAAGGTGCCGAGCAATGTGCTGCCGAGCAATCCGCCGACGCTCTGGCTCAAGCCGAACAGCACGACGAAACTGACGAAGTTGCGCCCGCCGGCGAGCAAGGTCCGGGCGATGCCGATCACCATCGCCTGCGCCAGGAACAGGAGCGAGGCGAAGCCGATCAGAGCCTGGCTGACATAGAAGCTGCTCGGACGGGTCAGGTTGGTGGCGTCGGCATCCATGAAGGCGCCGATCACAATCAGGATCACCGCGACGGTGATCGGCAAGGCGACGTCGTTCGGGCGGAAGGTCAGCACCGCGGTGGCCAGCCCGGCAATCGAGGCGAGCACGATGATCCAGTTCAGGGTGACCATCTGGTCGTTGATCAGCCCCAGCACGTTGAGCAGACCGACCGACCCGAAGGCTTGTTCCGACAACAGGATACGCACCGACGAGGCGACCACCATCAGCCGCACGATCTCGCGGCTGCCCAGCCACCGCGTGTTGATCAACGGATTGGCGCGATTGTGCTCGACGATCAGCGCGGCGGCGATCAGTGCGATGCTCGCGGCGAGCGCCCAGCCGATCCAGGGCTGATCGGTCCACCATTCGATCCGCCCCTCGGACAGGACGGCGATCAATAGCCACAGTCCCGGTGCGAGTAGCCCGAAGGTCAGGAAATCGGCCGGCTCGAACACCTTCTCGCGTTCGCTTGGAGGCAAGGGCTGACTCATCACCGCCGCCAGCGTCGCCAGCGCCAGGCCGAATTCCAGCCAGTATAGATTGTGCCAATCGCCCCATTCGAGCAAATGCGGCGACAGGATCCGCGCGAACGGCGTCGCCAGTTGCGGGATGCAGATCCCGATCATCACGCCGGCGAGCCGCTTCGCCGCCGGCAGCGACTGGAAGAAATAGAGGATGGTCAGCGTCGTCAGGCCGCTCGCCGCGATGCCACTCATCGCCCGCACCGCGACCGAGGTCCAGAAATCGTGGACGAACAAATGCATCAGCGTCGTCGCGGCATAGGCGACCAGCGAATAGCGGATGAACGGCTGCAGCCCGAATTGCTGACGATATTTGACCAGCAACAAATTGGCGGTGACGTTGGTCATGAAATAGGCGCCGGTCAGCCAGGCGCTTTCGTTGGTATAGAGGTCGAGCGTCCCCTGCGCGAAGTTCAGGTTCACCGTGACCAGCGCATTGCCCAGCCCGCCGGTGATCCCGATCAGGCAACCGATCAGGAAATAGAGCAGCCTGCGGCTCGTCGGGTGATCGGGATTGGCCGGCGACCCGGGCAGCGTCGGCCTTTCGTGCGGCTTGAAGACATACTCCGTCACGCATCTGCCCCTGGCATGCCGGTCACCCATCACCGACCGCCCAGCGTTACCAGCTTTCGCTCAATTCGCCAGTATCGCAGATTGGCGAGGGCGCCGGCCTAGAACGCTCCCGAATTTGGCTTTTCTCGTGTAGCTCTTGATCCCAAAAACTCCACTACCTACCTCATCGCTGCCGGACGCCGCACCGGGTCCGGTTGGACATGGAGAGCGTCGGCTCTTCTACCGGCGCATCTCATGCCCAGATTGCTCATGAAGAGGATTTGGAGATGAGAACCAATTTCGACTTTGCGCCCTATCGGCGTTCGACGGTCGGCTTCGACCGCCTTTTCGACCTGCTCGAGACCGGAATGCGGGGCGATGGCCTCGACGGCTATCCGCCGTTCGACATCGCGCGCGACGGAGAGGACAGCTATCGCATCACCGTCGCCGTCGCCGGCTTCCGCCCCGATGAGATCGAGGTGATCGCCCAGCAGAACCAGTTGACGATCATCGGCAAGCGCGCCGAGGACAAGGATCAAGGCGAGTATCTGTACCGCGGTATCGCCGCCCGCCCGTTCGAGCGCCGCTTCCAGCTGGCAGACTTCATCGAGGTCCGATCAGCCAATTTCGAGAACGGGCTGCTCACCATCGCTCTGCAGCGCGTCGTTCCCGAGGCGATGAAGCCACGCAAGATCGAGATCGGCGGCGGCTCGACTGCCCCGGAACGGCTCGAGGCGCCCGCCGAGAAAGTCGCGCAAGCGGCGTAACGGGCCGAACGCGCCGTCGCTACGCCGCGGCGCGTTCGGTCATCCGGCGTTCAGCTACGCCGGATAGATTTTGCGGACCCCATGTCATCTTGATGGAGGACGATTGATGCGAAAACTTCGTACGGCCGTCTTGGCGGGAATCGCGACGCTGGGCGTCGCGGGAACCGCGATGGCAGCTAGCAACGGCACTCACGTGATGGCGGTCGGCTTGCCCGACGGGTCGGTCGCGCGGATCGAATATCAGGGCGCGGTCGCTCCAAAGGTGCGGATCGAGCCGTCTGCGCCGGCAATGCGCATCGTACCGGTTCGATTGGCCGATCCGTTCGACGCGGCACCGTTCGCGATGATCGATCGGATTTTGGCCGATATGGACCGCCAAGCCGCGGCGATGACGGCCGCCGCGCTCCAGCCGATTCCGGCCGATAAGGCCGACCGGCCTGATCTCGCCGCGTTCGGCAACCTCCCGGCCGGGACGGTTAGCTATCGATTCGTCTCGACCAGCGACGGCAACCGCGTCTGCAGCCGGTCCTGGCAAGTGACCTCGCAAGGGCCCCAGGAGCCGCCGAAGCTGATCTCGGCCAGCTCGGGCGATTGCGCCAACGACGGCAATTCGCCGGCCAAAATGGGGAGCGCGGGCGCGGCGAAAGCTACGGTCGCGAGTAACGGCGCGGCTGCAAAGCCGCACGGTACGGCGACGACGATCTGAAATCGCGAGTGCGGCCTTCTGGCCGCTCTCCATTTGCTTAAACGATGACCGGTCGGCGGTCGAGGCCACCCACGGCACGATCGCGCTCGAGAAACACCTCGCCCGGTTGCCGGCGACGGCATGATCCTTCGAACGCGGGCTTTAGCCTGGGCTGGGCGGAGACATCGCATCCCGCGCCTGGCCTCGGCGGATCGTAATCGGGAGATCCCGCCCGGCCGATGCGACATTCCCCGCGCGGTCGGCGGCATGAATGCGGATCGTGTAATTGCCGGGGGCGACATCCGCCGGGTTCCAGCCGCCCGGACTCACGCGGCCATGCCGCACGACATTGGTGACGACATAGAGAAAGCGCGTCCGTTGGTCGCTATGGACCGTATCGCCGCTGGCCGGCGCGTAGGCGATCTTCGCCGCGAAAGGCGTCGTCGGCATGCGATCGAACTCGATCGTGATGCGCGGCCGCTCGAACCCGGTCACCGGCGTGCCGTCCTGCCTCAGGATCTGGAAGCCTGCCGCATAGAGACCAAGACGGCGGCGCGCGGCATTGTCGTCGACCTGGTCCCAGGCCTCGGCGACGATGCCGACGGCGCCGCCGGCCGCGGGAACCACCAGCCGCCCGTTCTGCTTTTCGCTCAGGCGCTGACCACTGGCATCGAGTACATAGACGTCGTCGATATGCGGCGCGATGTGATCGCCGAAATTGGGGAAGCGCAGGAGCAGCGCATTGACCTTGGCGCGCGGGGCCCCGAGTTCGAGATGGACGTGCGCCATGCGGTTGATCGTGCCGAGCGGATCGCCGACCCGGAAACGAGTGCCACGCTTGACCCGGACCCGGACGGCATGACCTTCGCCGTCCCGGATGATCTGGAACCGGCTCGGATCCAGCGGCACCCCCGTCGCGGTGCGGCCGACGCGCATATGGATATAGGTCATCTGGTCGACGCGCAGGCCTTCGCTGAGATCCTCGACACCCCAATTGGGCAGTGGATCGCGCACCGTCTCGTCCGCGGAGGCGAGCACCGTCCCTCCCACCGGCGCGCTGATATCCAGGCCGGCATGGAGATGATCGCGGCTTTCACCGTCATAATTGCCGCGCACCTCGCCCATGTCGCCGACCACTTCGTGCCAGCCAAGTTGCGGACTGACCGGCCAGGGGAAGACCGGCTTACTGACGAGCGCCGAGACAACAGGTTCGGGAATGGCCGCAGGGATCGCGGCGGCATCGGCGAGACGCGGACTGAGCTTGCGAATGGCATAGGCCGAGGCGTCGGCAACATAGAGACCGCCCGAACCATCGATCGCGATCCCCGCCGGCCCTGTTAGCGGCAGCGCGGCATTGCCGTCGATGGTCGACCCCGGCCCGGCGAGCACGCGCAGCGTACCCGCCGGCGACATCTCGACGATCCGCCCGCGGCGATAGGACGCGACATAGACGAACCCGTCCCATGTGGGCGCCAGCCCGATGATCCCTTGCAACAGGCCGGCGCCATCATTGGGATCGGTGCGGGCAAGCGTCGAAACGCGGCCATCCTTCCCGACCTTGCGGATCGCAGTGTTGCCCGTATCCGCGACGAGCAGCGCGCCGTGACGGTCGAGCGCGATCCCGGTCGGTGTGTCGAACGCCGCGGCAGCGCCCTGCCCATCGGCAAAACCCGGCGCCTCCTGCCCCGCCAGCGTCCGCACCTGACCTGCCGACGTGATGATGCGGATGCGATCATTATAGCTGTCCGCGACATAGACATTGCCTTTGTCGTCGGCCGCCACGCCGATCGGCCCGTTGAAGCGCGCCGTTGCGGCGGGGCCGTCGCGAAACCCCGCCGTTCCGTCTCCGGCGAGTGTCGTCACGACCCCGGCCGGACTGATCCTGCGGATCGCGTTGGCGCCGGTGTCCGCGACGAACAGATTACCGGCGGCGTCCAGCGCAAGGCCCGATGGCGTATCGAACGATCCCGGCAGGGTGGTCACATCGCCGTCGGGATCGATCCTGCGGATGCGGCCGGTGTCGCCGGCGTCCGCCACGAATAACGTGCCACGGGCGTCCAGGACGACGGCGAAGGGATCGCCGAAGCGCGCCTTTGCCGCTCCACCGTCGGACTGCCCTCGCGCTCCCTCGCCGGCAATATTGGTCATGGCGATCGGCCAACCGAACCGCGTCGGCGGCGGCGTGAACCAGCCGAGCGTCACCAGCAGCCATACCACGCTGCCGATCGCCGCGAGGACGATCACACCAATAGCGATGGGGACCTTGCGCGGCGATTTCATGAGCATGCGACCGCCCTAGCAACAAACCGGCCGGCATCTCCACAGGGTTGGAACAATTGCAGCGCCGGCAAGATAGCGTTCCGCCAACCCATCGATCGGGAAGATGCGAAAGGCGTCGCCCCGCCGGCAGGTCGAGCATTTCGATGATCTCGGAAATCGCGATCGCTGCAATGTCGCGCTGACAAGGGCGCCTGTCGGACCGCCATAAAGTCCCAAATGGCGATGGGCAGACTTGACATGCCGCCCTTCCCGGTAAAGGTAGCGTTACCAAATCAACGAGGGGATGGCTGGACATGGCCGGCTGGGAAACTTTTTCCGCCGATTTTCTGCCTGCGGACTGGCGGCAAGGTCGCTTTGTCGGCCGCGTGGCGCGTGCTGATGGGCCGAGCCCGGTGCTCGTCGTCGACGGCGCGGTCTATGACATGGCACGCGTGGCGCCGACCGTCTCCGACCTTCTGGCGCGGCGCCTGTTCGAGCCTGCGGGCGGCGAGCGGCTCGGCGCGATCGAGACGCTCGACTGGCTGAGCCCGATCGACTTGCAGTGCGTCAAGGCAGCGGGCGTGACCTTCGCGGTGTCGACGCTCGAGCGCGTGATCGAGGAGCGCGCGCGCGGCGATGCCGGGGCAGCGGCGGCGATCCGCGATCGTCTTTCCGCGCATGTCGGCGGCGATCTGCGCGCCGTGGTACCGGGATCGGCCGAGGCCGCCACGCTCAAGGACAAGCTGATCGCCGACGGCATGTGGTCGCAATATCTCGAAGTCGCGATCGGTCCCGATGCGGAAATCTTCACCAAGGCGCCGGTGCTGTCCGCGGTCGGGTTCGGCGCGATGATCGGCGTGCGCTCCGACTCGACCTGGAACAATCCCGAGCCCGAAATCGTGCTGGTGGTCGATGCCGGTGGCGAAGTGGTCGGCGCGACATTGGGCAACGATGTCAATCTGCGCGATTTCGAGGGCCGCTCGGCGCTGCTGCTGGGCAAGGCCAAGGACAATAATGCCGCCTGCGCAATCGGCCCGCTGATCCGCTTGTTCGATGGCGGCTTCACGCTCGACGACGTGCGTGCCGCGGCGGTCGACCTGACGATCGAGGGCATGGATGGCTATCGCCTGACCGGGTCGAGCAGCATGGCGCAGATCAGCCGCGATCCCGCCGACCTGGTGCGTCAGGCGCTGAGCGAACACCATTATCCCGACGGTTTCGCCCTGTTTCTGGGCACGATGTTCGCGCCGACCCAGGATCGCGATGCGCCGGGCCGCGGCTTCACCCACAAGGAGGGCGATATCGTCACGATTTCGAGCGAGCGCCTGGGCACGTTGGTCAACAAGGTCACCAGCGCGAAGGCGGCGCCGGCATGGTCGTTCGGGATCGGCGATCTGATGCGCAACCTCTCCGCGCGCGGGCTATTGACGCCGCAGCCGGTGCTCGCCGAGGCCGCCAACTGATGCTGCAGGCCGCCATCAATAGCGCCCGGGCGAGCTATCCCAGTCTCGCCGGCAAGCGCGTGCTGATCACCGGCGGCGCGACCGGAATCGGCGAAGGGCTGGTCGAGGCGTTCGCCGCGCAAGGCTCGCGCGTCGCCTTTGTCGACGTGCAGGACGATGCGGCGCACGCACTGGTCGACCGGCTCGGCGGGCCGGATGCCGTGCTCTACAGCCGTTGCGACCTCACCGATCTCGACGGTCTCAAGGGGCGGTTCGCGGCGATCGAGGAACAGCTCGGCGGCGTCGACGTGCTCGTCAACAACGCCGCCAATGACGACCGTCACAAGATCGACGAAATCACCCCGGCTTATTGGGACGAACGGATGGCGGTGAACCTGCGCCACCAATTCTTCGCCAGCCAGGCGGTCATCCCGGCGATGCGTCGCGCGGGCGGCGGCGCGATCGTCAATTTCGGCTCGATCAGCTGGCATCTCGCTCTGCCCGATTTGCTTCTCTACCAAACCGCCAAGGCGGCGATCGAAGGACTGACGCGGGCGATGGCGCGTGACCTTGGCCGGGACGGCATCCGCGTCAACGCGGTCATTCCGGGCAATGTGCAGACGCCGCGGCAGGAACGCTGGTATACGCCCGAGGGCGAGGCCGAACTGGTCGCGGCGCAATGCCTCGACGGACGCATCCAGCCCGCCGACGTCGCGGCGCTGGTGCTGTTCCTCGCTTCCGACGATGCCCGGATGTGCACGGGCCACGAATATTTCGTCGACGCGGGCTGGCGGTGACCGGCACGCCCGAGGTTGTCGCCCCGGTCGGGGCAATGCTGGGCGAGGGGCCGGTATGGATCGGAGATGCACTCTGGTTCGTCGATATCAAGGCGCCGTGCATCTACCGCTTAGGCGATGACGGCGAGGTGACGCGCTGGGCCGCGCCGGCGGCGATAGGCTGGGTCATGCCGGCCGCTGGCGGCGGGCTGGTCGCGGGCCTCAAGACCGGCATCCATCGCTTCGACCCGACCGACGGCAGCTTCTCCGCTTGGATCGAGGTCGAGCCGGACCTGCCGGACAATCGGCTCAACGACGCGGTGGTCGGCCCGGACGGTTCCTTATGGTTCGGGTCGATGGACGATGAAGAGGCGCAAGCGTCGGGCCGCTTCTACCGCCTGTCGGACGGACAGGTTTCGGATACCGGGCTGCCGGCGGCGGTAGTGACCAATGGCCCGGCCATTTCGCCCGACGGCCGTACGCTCTACGTCACCGATACATTCGCGGGAACGATCGGACAGGCGGACATCAACGACGATGGCTCGCTGGGTCCGTTGCGGCCCTTCGTCACCATCGACAAGGGTGATGGCTATCCCGACGGCCCGACCGTCGATGCGGACGGGTGCGTGTGGACCGGCTTGTTCGGCGGTTGGAGCGCGCGGCGCTACGACCCGGCGGGCACGCTGATCGAGACCGTGCGCTTTCCGGTCGCCAACGTCACCAAGATCGCGTTCGGCGGCGCCGGTCTGCGGACTGCCTATGCGACCACCGCGAAGCTCGCGCTCGATGCCGCCGCGCTCGACGCGCAGCCGCTCGCGGGGCATCTCTTCGCGTTCGACGCCGGGGTCGCCGGTGTGCCGGTCAACGCCATACGATCATGACAAGAATGATAATAGGAGAGCAGAATGAACGGGGGAGCGACACGGGCCAATAGCGGCCTTATCGCCATGATCGTCGCGGTGGCGACGATCGGCGGATTGTTGTTCGGCTATGACAGTGGCGCGGTGAACGGCACCCAGCCGGGACTGAAGGCGGCATTCGGGCTGAGCGAGAGCGGGCTCGGCTTCACCGTCGGGTCGCTGCTGATCGGCTGCTTCATCGGCGCGTTCTTCGCCGGCACGCTCGCCGACCGGATGGGCCGTCGCAACGTGATGCGGATCGCGGCCGTGCTGTTCCTGGGCGGTGCGCTGGTCCAGGGCTTCGCGCACCTCCAGCCGATCTTCGTGACCGCGCGGATCATCGGCGGCATGGCGGTGGGAGCGGCGAGCGTCCTGTCGCCCGCTTACATCTCCGAAGTCGCGCCGGCCAATATCCGCGGGCGGATGACGACGGTGCAGCAGATCATGATCATCTCGGGCCTGACCGCGGCGTTCGTGGTCAATTACTATCTCGCCGCCGCCGCCGGCGCCTCGACCGAAAAGCTCGGTGGGCTCGAGGCGTGGCGCTGGATGTACCTGATGCAGGCAATCCCCGCGGCGGTCTTTCTGGCCGCATTGTTCCTGATACCGGAGAGCCCGCGCTTTCTCGTGTCGAAGGGTCGCGAGGGCGAGGCGGAAATCGTCCTCACCAGGCTGTTCGGCGCCGATACCGCCGCGACCAAGCTTGCCGAGATCCGCGCCAGCTTCAGTGCCGATCACCGGCCGCAACTGCGCGACATCCTGGATCCCGTGAAAGGCGGCATTCGTCCGGTGGTCTGGGCCGGATTGCTGCTCGCGGTGTTCCAGCAGCTCGTCGGTATCAACGTGATTTTCTATTACGGCTCGACCTTATGGCAACTCGCCGGCTTCACCGAGAACGACTCGCTGCTGATCAATATCGTGTCGGGCGTGGTGTCGATCGGCGCTTGCCTGGTCACCGTCGCATTGGTCGACCGGATCGGACGCAAGCCGCTGTTGCTGATCGGCTCGGCCGGAATGGCGGTGACGTTGTTCGGCCTCGTCTATGCGTTCAGCCAGGGCTCGCTCGACGCCGCGGGCAAGCTCCAGCTGTCGCCGGAACTCGGCACCATCGCCGTGGTCGCCGCCAACCTCTACGTGATCTTCTTCAACCTGAGCTGGGGCCCGGTCATGTGGGTGATGCTCGGCGAGATGTTCCCCAACCAGATCCGCGGCTCGGCGCTGGCGGTGTGCGGCTTCGCGCAATGGTTCGCGAACTATCTGGTCGCGCAGAGCTTCCCGGTCATGGCCGCCAAGCTGGGCCTCGCGACCAGCTACACCTTCTACGCGGTGTGCGCGGTGATCAGCTTCTTCCTGGTCCAGAAGTTCATCCACGAGACCAAGGGCAAGGAACTCGAGGAAATGACCGGCTGACGATCGCGCCGCTCAAACGAAAGGGCGTGGGAGGCTATTGCTTCCCACGCCCTTTTTGTTTCGACGCCTGATCAGCGGCGGATCGTTACCGGCCGGCCGTCATAGATCACGCTGCGCGCCGGGTTGGCGCCGAAGTCGGGCGCCGCGGCCGTGCGGGGGCCGTAGAAGCGCACCGAGATCGACCGCTTCGCCGCCATCCCGTCATAGCCGCCGGTCCGCGCGCCGATCGTCAGCGTGCCGCTCTTGTCGTCCCAGCGGATCGGGATGCGCGCATATTTTCCCTTGGCATAGCCGTCGCTGAGGCCGTCATCCTCGTAGAGCGAATAGGTGCCGTTCGCGCCGGTGAAGACCTGGAGCACGATCGGCCCGCCCGGCTGTTCGCTGGTCGTCTGCACGTCGGGACCGGTCGGCACGATCGCGCCCGACCGGACGAACAGCGGCATGCGCTCGTACGGCGCCGCCGCGGTAATCGACTGGCCACCGGCATAATAGGTGCCGCGATTGAAGTCGTACCAGCCGGTTCCGGCGGGCAGGTAGACCTGCCGGCTGCGCGCCTTGAATTCGGAAACCGGGGCAACGAGGAACGAGGGCCCGAACATATATTCGTCGTTGATCCCCCAGGTGCGGCGGTCGCTCCCGAAATCCATCACCAGCCCGCGCATGATGCTGCCGTCGGCGAACCACGTGTCGGCGGCGGCGGTGTAGATATAGGGCATCAAGCGGTAGCGGAGCTTGTCGTACCAGATCATCGACGACTGCATCGCCGGGTCGTTGGCCGAAATCTCATAGATCTCGCGATACGGCGCTTCGCCATGGCTGCGGAACAGGGGCGAAAAGGCGCCGAACTGGAACCAGCGCAGGTTGAGTTCGCGCCATTCCGGCTGATCGGCGGGGACCTTGTTGGTGTAACGGTCCTCGACCGCGAACCCGCCGATATCCTGGCTCCAATTGGGCAGGCCCGACATCGACAGATTGACCCCGGCCGAGACCTGGTCGCGCAGATTGTCCCAGCGCGCCGCGACATCGCCCGACCAGACCGCCGCGCTCGACCGTTGGATGCCGCCGAACGCCGAGCGCGTCAGGATGAACGGCCGCCGCCCCGGCTCCACGCGGCGCAGATTGTCGGCAACGCCCTCAACATGGACCAGCGGATAGGTGTTGAATTCCGCAGCACCCGGCCCGCGCACGGTCGGCCCCATCTGGAACGCGCGTTCCTCGATCGACAGGTTCGAATGCCAGTCGGGCTCATCCGAATCGAGCCACCAGCCGTCGAACCCTTTCGACACCAGCTTGTCGTTAACCTGGTCGAAGAACAGGTCGCGGGCACCCTTGGTGTAGGGATTGTAGAAGGTGTTGGCGTAGCCGGGGCCGACCCAGTCCTTCTGCCCTGCTTCGAGCGGGCGGCGATAGAGATAGCCCTTCGCATCGAGTGCCTTGCCGTTCGCGGTGGTCGGGTAGAATTTTCCCCACACCGAGATCATGATGTGCGCGTCGAGCGCATGGACGTCATCGACCATCTTCTTGGCGTCGGGGAAGCGGCTGGTGTCGAAATCGTGGCTACCCCATTGGTCGTCGACCCAATAGCGCCAGTCGAGCACGATATTGTCGAGCGGAATGCCGCGCTTGCGATATTCGCGCACCACGCCGACCAACTGGTCCTGCGTCTCGTAGCGCTGCCGGCTCTGCCAGAAGCCATAGGCCCATTTGGGCATCAGCGTGGCCTTGCCGGTGAGCGCGCGATAGCCCGCGATCGCGCCATCGATGCTGCCGCCGCCGCCGATGAAATAATAATCCAGGTCCTTGGCGACGTCGGACGTCATCCACAGCGAGTGGCGGTCCGCGGCGGGCAGGGGGTCGTTGTGGACCAGCCCGATATAGCCGGCGTTCGGATCCCACTCGACCCGGATCGCGACGGGCTTGCCGGCGGTCATTGGCAGGTCGAAATTGTGGAACCACGGATTCCAGTTCTGCCGCCAGTGCGACATCACCAGTTTCCCGTCGGCATAGACCTTCATGTAGCTCGACGCGTAGAGCCGGAACTTGTGCAGGCCGGTCTTGTCGGCCGTCACGTTACCGGTCCAGACGACGCGCTGCTCCTGGGTGTTGACCCCGGCGGTGTTCTGCCCGCTCTCCCCCGAAGCCTTGGTCGCCGCCTTCGCCGCGGCGGGCCATTTCTTCTGGTCGCGGATAAAGCGATAATCGATCGTCGCTTCCTGTTGGCTGACCGCGAGTTTGCCGCCGAGATAATAATCGGCCTTCCAGCCCGGCTTGCCGCCGCTCGTTACCTTGAGATCGTCGTCGCCGACCAAGGCATAAGGGCGCGGATTGCCGAACCGGGTGATCCCGTCATTGTCCCAGAGCAGGCCATAGCCGCGGGTCGAGACGACGAACGGGATCGCTATGTCCATATTGTGCTGGGCGAGTTCGACGTCCTCGCCATTATAGTTCATCTGCCGGTTCTGGTGCTGGCCGAGGCCGTAAAAGCCCTCGTCGGTGCCGCGGTTGAATTGCTGGCTGGCCGAGAAATAGGGCTTGCCCTCGACCGACACCGGCCGGAACGCGGTGCGCGGCGCCTCGGCAAGGAGCGGCTTGCCCGCGGCGTCGAGGAAGCTGACCGAGCCGTCGGCCAGGCGGATGCGCGCGCTGGCCTTGGGCAGCCTGAGCGAGACATAGCCGTTGGCGTTGGTGACGATCGGATCGCCGTCCGGTTTGGCGATTACCATCAGGCTGTCGGGCACGTCGTCGAAATCGGTTCCTGGGACCGCGGTCACGCGGAAGCTTGCGTCGCCATAAGCGAGCACGCGAACGCGCTTTGCCGGACCGGACAGGGGCGTAACCACGACGCCGTGATCGACCTTCGTCACCGATCCATCCGCCGCCGGCGCCGACGCGGCCGTGTCAGCCGCCAGCGCCGCTACGCCCCCGGCCCCTGCCAGCGCAATCGCCGCAGAGCCCAGCATCAACCATCGCATCGCCGTCATTTCCACGTCCCCATTGTCACTTTGAGCCACACTGGCGTGGCGGTGAAGTTAAGCCCGTAATCGGTTTGGTCGCCGTTCCAGACGCGCTCGAACACCCAATTGCCCTGCGCGTCGAAATGACCCTCCTCGACCCGCAGCATCATCCCGTTGCCACCGCTCGTATCGTCGAGGCGCAGACGGACGTCGGATCCCGTCAGCAGGAACTGGTCGGGGCCGAGTTGTGCGACCAGCGCACCGCCCACCGGCTTGCCTTTGGTCGGGGAAGGATCGGTCTTGATCCACGTCCAGTCGCGCTCGCCGAACCGCCACAGGTCATATTGCGCCGAAATCTTCCACCGTCCGAAGGTCGCCGACTGGTCGCCGCCATCCTCCATCTTGGCCGCACCCCATACGCGATGTTCGAACGCGATCCGCGCCCAGGCTCGCGCCGCGGGCGCGAGCAGGCGGTATTTGGACGCGAACGCCTCGACCGTCGTGTCGTCGAGTTCCTTCGCGCCGAGCGGATAATTGACATAGCCGGTGTCATCGAAACCGAACGGGGAGAAGCCGATCGCCCCCTTGCCCAGCGCTGGCCACAGGAAACGCGCATATTCGGCGGCGTTGCCTGTTTCGGGCACCATCAACGGATTGTCGGGCCGCGCGTAGAGGTCCAGATACTTGGCATAGGCCTTGGGATCGCGATTGTAGATGTCCGGCGCGACCAACGCGATGTGCGGCGCGGCGGCGCGCCACACATCGATCACCGGCCAGTCCGGGCCCCCGCTGGCGCCGCCCGACACGGCCGGCCCGAACGGGTCGCTCAGCGCCGCGTTGCAATACATGGGCAGGTTCTTGATCGCCTGACCGGCGGCGGCGACTTCGTCGATATAGCGTGCGACGTACCAGGCGTTGAACGCGGTATCGGCCAGCTTGCCGAACGCCTGCGACCAGGTGCCCGACTTGCCCGTCTTTGCCGCGAGCGGTTGCGGTATCGGCTGGGCGAACAGTTTCTGCGCCTCGGTCGAGAAGTCGCGCGCCGAGCGGTAGCTGCCGCTCTCATTCTCGACCTGCACCATGATCACGGTATTCTGGGGATCGTCGGCCTTCAGCCGCTGCATCAGCGCGGTGAAGGCGCGCTTATCGGCGTCGAGCGTGGTTCGCGCGTGCGGGCTCAGCGCATAATGCGCCTTGCCGTCGCTGGTCCGCATCCGCGGAAAGCGTGCATCGTCGCTGCGCACCCAGGCAGGGGCATAAGTGGAAGAGGTGTTCTTCCACGCGCCGAACCACAACAGGACGAGGCGGAGCTTGTGCTCGCGCGCGCCTTTCAGCAACGCGTCGAGATAGGAGAAGTCGAACTTGCCCTCCACCGGCTCGATCTGTTCCCAGGCGATCGGGATTTCGAGCGTATTGGCATTGAGCCGCTCGAGCATCGGCCACACCTTGGGCAAGGCGGCCGGATAGTTGCTCGAATTGTTCGCCTGCGCGCCGAGCATCAGATAGGGCGCGCCGTCGACGAACAGCGCCGAGCGTCCGTCCTTGGTAACGACGCGCGGCAACTCGTCCGCGGCGTGCGCGGGCATTGCCAGCCCGGCCAACAGCAGCGGCAATAGCCGGACGAGATGCCGGCTCATCGCGCCGCGTCCGGACAGACCGCGCCGCTGGGATCGGTGGCCAGGTGGATGTCGGCGACCGACAGCGCGAACGGGGCGCTCGCCGTCAGCGACCACGGAGTCGTCACGCCGGTCATGTCGGCACCGCGATCGCGCAGGCATTTGAGGCCGATCCGTACGGTCCGCCATTGCGGCCCGGCGGCGAACAAGGCAGTCGCATCGATCTTTGCGGCGCCGAAGCCGAGCGTCACCGGCCCCGACGGCGCGGCATCGACGCGATAGGTCATTTCGAGCACCAGCTCGGCATTGGTCTCGCGCGTCAGGTTAAGCGGCACGCCATTGATGGCGATCGTCGCGTCGCGCCCTGCGGGCCAGGTCAATCGCGCCGCGCCTTCCTGGATATGCGGCCCGTCGACGGCCGCGCGCGTCACACCCGAGTCCGGCGCCCAGGCGAACGGCGCCGGGACCTTGCCCTTGGCGAAGAACAGGTTGGTATTGGCCAGGCCCGGATCGACGCCGGCCACTTCGCCCAACATCCCGACCTTGCCCGGTTTGGCGTAGCTCAGCCCGTAACCGAGCGCGAACAACGGGTCGTAGCCCGGCTCCCCCTTGTTGAGCGTGAACTGGCCCGCGGTCTTCGGCCAGCTGTACGACAGCCGCCCGGCAAAGTCCTTGCGCGGCTTGCCGGCGCGCGTGCCGACAATGACATCGGCGATACCACCGCCTTCGCTTCCCGGCAGCCACGCCGCCACGAATGCGTCCGACTGGTTGAGCTCGGGGTTCACCCAGAGCGGCCGGCCCGACAGGAACACCGATACGGTCGGGATACCCGCCGCGCGGAGTTTCTTGAGCAAGGCCAGCGCCTCCTTGTCGCCGGGCTGGAATTCAAGCGTCCTGATGTCGCCGCGCATCTCGGCATAGGGCGTCTCGCCGAACACGACGATCGCGGCATCGGGCTTGTTGGCGAAGCTGCCGTCCGGCGACAGGGTCGCCGAGCCGCCACCAGCCTTCATCGCCGCGGCAATGCCCGAATAGATCGACTGAGCATTGGGGAAATCGGCGTTGCTGTTGCCGTCGCCTTGCCAGCTCAAGGTCCAACCGCCCGATTGCATCGCGATCGAATCCGCGCCGGGGCCGGCGACGAGCACATTGGCGCTCGCCTTGAGCGGCAGAACGCCGTCGTTCTTGAGCAGCACCAGGGTCTTGGCCACGGCCTCGCGGGCAAGCGCGCGATGCGCGGGCGAGCCGAGCACATCGGCGCGACCTTCCCATGGCCGCGCGGCGTCGAACAGGCCGAGCGCGAATTTGACGCGCAGGATACGGCGCACCGCATCGTCGATCCGGGCCATCGGGATCACGCCCGATTTCGCTTCCTTCAGCGTGTTGTCGAACAAGTCGCGCCAGCTGTCCGGCGCCATCGCCATGTCGAGCCCGGCGTTGAACGCGATCGGGCAATCGGTGTTGCTGCAGCCGGGGACCTGGCCATGGCCGTTCCAGTCGCCGACGACGAAGCCGGCAAAGCCCATCCGTCCTTTCAGGACGTCGGTCAGCAACGATTTGTTGCCGTGCATCTTCTGCCCGTTCCAGCTCGAATAGGACGCCATCACGGTCATCGTTCCGGCGTTGATCGCGGGCGGATAGCCTTGCGCATGGAGGCGGATCAGCGTCGCCTCGTCGATCTGGTCGTCGCCCTGGTCGATCCCGTCCTTGGTTCCGCCATCGCCCAGGAAATGCTTGGCGCTCGCCGCGACATTGCCCAGCTGGATGCGGCCCTTGCCGGGGTTGCCCTGCAGGCCGCGGATCATCGCGCCGGCATAACGCGCGGTGATCGAGGGGTTTTCCGAATAGCCTTCATAGGTGCGGCCCCAACGGTCGTCCTGCGGCACCGCCAGTGTCGGGCCGAATGCCCAGTCGATGCCCGTCGCCGCGGTTTCCGCGGCGGTCGCGCGGCCGATCCGGGTCATCAGTGCGGGATCGTTGGCGGCACCGAGACCGATATTGTGCGGAAACAGCGTCGCGCCGACCACGTTCGAATTGCCGTGGACCGCGTCGATGCCGAACATCAGCGGGATCGCGACATGGTCCGCCCGCGCCTCGTTTGCGACCGCGGCGAACGCCCTGGACGTCGCGACCCACGGCGCTTGCGGCGAGCGGTCGGGACTTCCGAGGGGCGGCGAACTGCCGCCGGCGAGGATGCTGCCGAGCGGATATTTCCTGAGATCCTCGGGTTTGATCGAGCCGATGTCCGCCTGGATCATCTGCCCGACCTTCTCCTCGATCGTCATCTTCGCCATCAGTGCGGTGATCTTCGTCTCGGTGGCGGGATTCACCAGACCGCGGCTCTTCGCTGCCGGCCATAATGCCGGGTTGGCAATGCTCGACGCGTCCCGCGCGGCGGCAACCGCGGTCGCACCGATCATCGTCGCGGATAACAATGCCACCAACCCGATCCTTGCCTTCATCCTGATCCTCTTCACCGACTTTTCTTTCCTTGAAATCATCTGCTGGTCGCGATCGCCCGGAATGAATGCGGGGGCAGATCGAGCACGAAACGAGTCCAGCCCGGCTGGGCATCATTGCCGCCGGGCACCGGTGCGGCGGCGGCGATCGGCTTGTTGTCCGATAGTCCGACCGCTTTGACGCCCTCGCCCTTGACGGTCAGCGTCACCGAGGTCGGCTGGTCGCGGAAATTCTCCACGACGTACGATCCATTGTCATAAGCGAAGAGCGAGACGTTGGCCGGCGCCGCGAGATGCGCGGGAAAGTCCTGCATCGTCATCGCGCGGATATGGTCGAGCGCCGCGGTCGGCAAATTGTAGAGATCGCTGGGGTTTTCGGGCGTCGCCAGCATCATCAGCGTGCCTTGCGAATATCGGTTCATCAGCAGGATCGGGAATCCCTTCTGCCCCGACACGCCGCGCACGACCGCCCAGCTGTCATTGGTGTAGAAGCGGACATCGGGGAACAATATCGGCCGTGCCGAACCGCCCGGATCGTCGAGCAGGCGGCCATTGCCCGCGCCGAATCCCTCGACGAAATGATCGACCGCCACGGTCCGCCCGGTCGGCGTCCATTCCGCGAGGTCGGCGAAGCGTGCGCCGAGCGCGGACACGAGGCCCGAGGTAACGATCACCGTCGCGCCGCCTTTCAGGCTCGCCTGTACTTTCGCGACGATTGCCGGATCGGCCGCGGCGGCCTCGGTCAGCAGGATCGTCCTGGCGCCGGCGGGATAGGTCGGCGCCAGTTCGACCGGAATGCCGATATTGCCGAGATAATTGTGCAGGAAGTCGTCGCCGCTCGACTGATACGGCTTGTAGCTCGCCACGCCGATCGGCTTGCCGAGCGACCCGAGCACCGAATCGACTGCGTCGAGCGACAGCCCCGCCGCGCGCGCCCAGCCGGCCGGCGCCCGCGATCCCGACCGCCGCCAGTCGCGCATGGCGGCCGACCAGTCGAAGCTGGTTCCCATCGTGGCCCAGGGTCGCTCGCCTTCCTCGGCGCCCGCGTCGGACGCCATCGGGCTCCAGTTGAACAGCGTGATCTCCGGCGCCTTGGCCAGCATCGTATCCCACAATTGCTCGGCATAGCGATCGAGATAGCGCGTGCTGAACGTATCGACCCAGCCGCCGCCGTTCGTGCCCGGACGGATGTTCGCGTAATAGCGATAGACCGAATAGCTCTCATATTGCTGGAGCAACTGGTCGGTGATCACCGGGTCGCGCGTCTCGGTTCCGGTATAGATGCCGTCGAACGCCTTGGCTTCCTGGTCGAGGTCGTAGCCCAGCCCCTGAAAATGCTCATACCAGTTCGGATATTTGATGATCATCCGGACCTTGGGATTTTCCGCTTTGGCGGGGCGCAGCACGAGGTCGCGCGCCACGCCGCGCATCGTGTCGAGGCGGTATTGCGTCCAGCTGCGCTTGCCCTTGGCGGCGATGTTGGCGTCGCTCTTCGAGGTGAAGAAGAAGAAGTCGTCCAGGATGACCTGATCGAAATGCCGCGCCGCGAGCCGCACCGCGCGCTCGCACTCGGCGCGGTCGTCACGATCCTCGTAATCGAACGTGCCGAATTGTCCGTTCCTGCCGCCCGCCGCGAGCGTGATGCCGCCGGCGACCTCAATGCCCTTTTCACGGAAATAGGACGACACCTTGGCCAATTCGTCATCGGTCGCGAATTGGTGGTCGCGATAGGCCTCGATATAGACCTTGTCGAAATGCAACTGGCTGGCGACCCGGGCATAGTCGCGGTCGAACGTCGCGCGGTCGGCCAGCGCGCGCACATTGCCGACGACGACATAAATCGCGACCTTGAAGTTGCGATACGGGGCGGGAGCGGAGGCGGGTGCCGCCTGCGACAGGGGAGGTGCCGCGGCGGCCGGCGTTGCCGTCAGTCCCGCTATCGCGGCGAGCAAGACAGCGCGCGCAATCCGTCCCGAGCGTCGCCGGCTGTCAATTTCAGACACGCACATCTCCCCCTCAATGCCGGGTTGTTCCCGAGTCATTGTGAGCGCTACCATAAGAGTTGCACCGATGGCAATCGGGTCGTGTCGGAATGTGGCGAAAGGATTTTGGCTGGGCTTGACGCGCAATGCTGCGCTACACGCAAGCGCATGAACGGGGGAACAACACAGAAGCGCAAAGGCCGTGGCGGCGATGCGCCGAGAATCGAAGACGTCGCCAAGCGGGCCGGCGTCTCACCGATGACGGTGTCGCGCGTGATCAATGGCGCGAGCCATGTCCGCCAGGCCGCACGCGACGCGGTCAACGAGGCGATCGCCGCGCTCAATTACTCGCCCAATCGCGCGGCGCGCAGCCTTGCCGGCGGCGGCCAGGTGCGGCTCGGGCTGCTCTACAGCAACCCCAGCGCCGCCTATCTCAGCGAGTTTCTGGTCGGCAGCCTCGATCAGGCGAGCCGCTCCGACGTTCAGCTGGTGGTCGAGAAGTGCGACCGTGGAGAGGGCGAGGAGACCAGCGCGCGCCACCTGATCCGAAGCGGGATAGACGGCATCCTCTTGCCCCCGCCCTTGTGCGATTCGCAGCCGCTGATCGATCTGCTCGCGGCGGAGAACGTGACCGCGGTCGCGGTCGCTACCGCCCGGATGGCGGACGGGGTCTCGACTGTGTCGATCGACGATTTCGCCGCGGCCGAGGCGATGACGCGGCACATCGTCGCGCAGGGCCACCGGCGGATCGGTTTCATCATCGGCAATCCCGACCAGACCGCGAGCGCGCGGCGGCTCGACGGCTATAAGTCGGCGCTGGCCGAGGCGGGGATCGCGATCGACGAAGCGCTGATCAAGCAGGGGCTGTTCACCTACCGCTCGGGGCTCGAGGCGAGCGAGGCGTTGCTCGATCTGCCCCAACCGCCAACTGCCATCTTCGCCAGCAACGACGACATGGCGGCCGCCGCGGTCGCCGTCGCGCATCGCCGCGGGCTGGACGTGCCCGGAGACGTCAGCGTGTGCGGGTTCGACGACACCGCGCTTGCCACCGCAATCTGGCCCGAGTTGACCACCGTGCGCCAGCCGATCGCGGCGATGTCGCGCGCCGCGATCGAGATGCTCGTCGCCGAGGTCAATGCCCGGCGCCAAGGCAAGATGCCGGAACCGCGTCGGCTGGTGCTCGACTTCACGCTGGTCGAGCGGGAGTCGGATGGACACCTTGCAGTAAGTTAAGGCCAGTCGCCCCGCTACCGCCCGATTGGCAAGCGGAACCCCGTCGCCGGAAGTCCGTCCGGATTGTAGAGGTTCACGATCGGGCTCGCCTGCCACAGATAGCGGACTTCGCTCGCCTTGCCGTCGTCGGATACCAGCACCGTATCGCCGCTCGCGACCGCATCGGCATAACGACATTGCCCGCCGGCGTCGCACAGTTCGAAGCCGATGACTTGGCCGCCACCGACCGTCACCAGCGGGCCATGCGCGAAGCGGATCGCGATCTTGCCATCGCGCCGGACGACCGCGGCCGGGGCAGGTCCCCGCGCCTCGACTTTTTCCCCCAAGGCAATGGCGCGCGCACCAAGCGCGAGGCGATAACCCACGCCTTGCTTGTTGGTCGGGTGGATGTCGGCGACCTGGCCGATGTCGATCGCGCTGGCCAGCCCGACCTTGGGGTCGGCATCGGCGACGCGGCGCTGGACGTCGCGCAATTGCGCCCAGACGTCATCGACCGGCCGCGAGGTCAGCGGTCCGAATCCGGCAAGCTGGACCATCAGGAACGGCTCGGCGCCAAAGCGCTTGCGCCAGTCGGCGATGAGCAGCGGCATCAACTCGGCGTAACCAGCGGCGTCGCTGACATTCGCCTCACCCTGATACCAGGCGAAACCCTTGAGCGGATAATTGTCGAGGGGCGCGATCATCCCGTTGTAGAGCGTGGTCCGCCCGTTGCCGCCCAGCCAGGGCAGCCCGGGCGGCGTGCCGATCGCGGCGAGCGCATCGCCGCGCGCGAACTGCCAGTCCTTCAGGGGAAGGACGGTGCCGTCGGCGAGCGTCAGCGTGCGTGGCAGGTCGCCCCACATCCCGCCGCCGCCGCCGGTGTCGATCGCCGCGACATCGACCACATTGTCCCCGGCGTGAAGCACGCCCGCCGGCACGACATATTGCCGCGGCGCATCCCAGCCATCCAGCGCGCCGACGGTCCCGCCATTGACGCGCGTGAGGTCGATGTCGTCGACCGCGCCGATCGCCAACTCGGCCTTGTCCGCCTGTGCGGCGGTGAGCGTCACATGCGCGCGATAATAGCCGATGCCGTCGAAGCTCGCGAGCGCGGGGTCGCCCCAATTCTCCCAGGCAGCGGTCGATGGTACTGGACGCCAGGCGGCCTGGGCCGGTGCCGACGCGCGCGCGCCGAGCCACTGTTCGACCATGGTGCGCCATTGCAGCGACGCCGCCGCCGGATCGCGCCCGTAGGCGTCCAGCAAGTCGAGCGCCGGGCGATAGCGCGGTAGCGTCGCCAGAGATTCGCGGCTGATCCAGTCCTCGATCACCGACCCGCCCCAAGCCGAGGAGATCAGCCCGACCGCGATTCCCTGCCGCTGCTGGAGGTCGCGACCCATGAAATAGCAGGCCGCCGAGAAGTCCGCCGCGCTGGCGGGCGCCGAGACCTGCCAGCCGACCGGGCGGCTGAAGCCCGCTTGCGGCGTCGCGCTCGACTGGCGCGGCACATTGAACAGGCGCAGTAACGGATGTGCCGCCTGCTGTACCTCGGTATCGGCATTGGTCACGTGACGCAGCGTGAATTCCATGTTCGACTGGCCCGAGCACAGCCAGACGTCGCCGACCATGACGTCGCTGAGCGTCGCGCTCGCGCCGCCGCTCGTCGCGACGAGCGAATGGGGGCCGCCGGCGGGCTTAGCCGGCAAGATCGCGCGCCACGCGCCCTTGGCGTCTGCCGCCGCACGGACGGTCGCGCCTGCGAAGCTCAACACGATTTCTGCCTTGGGGGCGGCATGGCCATGCACCGCGATCGCACGATCACGCTGCAGCACCGCATGGTCGGTGAACGGGGTGTCGAACGTCACCTGTGCCGCGGCCGGCACGGCCGCCAGCATGCCGCATGCCATGATCATCCATCGCATCATTGTCTTTCCCCTCATCATTTCGATTGCAGCACCGTGGCGATCATGCGGTGCAGATCACGCCGCATCTCGGGCGAGATCGCGCCCATTATCCCGCGCGCATGGTCGGGCAGGTGAGTCGCCTGTCCGGCATCGTCGGCAAAAACGAGATGGTCGAGCAGTGCGCGCCATGCCGCCCGGCGCGCCGGTGGCAGATCGCGGAACGCGAGCAAGGCGTGCAGCATCGCCTGGACCGGCGCGGTCGGCAAAGCGTGATCGCTCCACCAGTAATTGATCAGGATGCTGACCGGATCGAGCGACCGCACCGCGTGCCACCACAGATAGGGAATGAAGATCGCGTCGCCCGGGCCGAGCTCGGCCGTCCGCGCATGCTTCTCCGCTTCGGCGTAGAGCGGATAAAGATCGCGATCGGGCGCATCGACATCGACCATGCTGACCGGCGTACCCGCCGGGGTCAGCTCGAATGGCCCGAGATAGAGATTCGCTGCCTGATCCGGCGGAAACAGGGTGAACCGCCGGCGGCCGGCGACGACGCAGGCGACATTGTCGTTCGAATCGTAATGCGTGGCGACCGAGACGGCGTTGCCGATCCAGATCCGCGCCGCCACCGACGGATCGAGCAACGGTATCGGATGCCGTTCGGCGAATCCGGGCAGCACCTCGCGCACCGGCGCCGATTGCATCGCGATCGCGAGCGGATGGGCATCATCCGCCTGGTGCACCAGCTGGTCGAGCAGATCGGCGACGGTCGCGTCGCGGCGCCCGAAGTTGAGGCCGGTCATGTCGCGCGTATAGAAAAAGCGGCCACCGATCGACGGATGACCCGCGACACAGCTTGCGACGCCGCCGCGATCGAATGACTTCAGGAAAGCGACCAGTGCGGCTGTACCGGCACTCGCCGCCGCCACGACGGGCCAATCGCGCACGAGTCCGCGCAACACCACCGGCTCGGCCGCCGCGACGAGGCCGGCGAACTGCTCAGACGCGCCGCTATTGTCGCGGTCCAGCGTGATCTCTCGAATAGCGGCGGTCACCCGTTCCGCCCGCCGCGACGTCGATCGATGCTGCCGTCCATGGCCGACTCCTCCCCATCGCATTGTTTAAAAAGGAAATGCCGATTTCGTTGTGCCGGCACCAGAAACGCCTAGCAGCCAGGGTGGATAAAAAAAATTGGTAGCGCAAACATTTTTAGTTGAGGTAGCGGTATCACGGTGGTATTCACACAATCAGCCGAGGCACTAGACCACGGCGGCAGAAAGCACCCTGGGAGGTGCTCGTGGAGGGGAAACCGGATGCGATCCGGCCTGTCATTCACGTGCTTCCCTGGCTTGCGTTCAGGAAGGGAAGTTTAATGTTCCAGTCGAATATGCTCGAAGGCGCGACGCAGCCGACCGCCGATCGCCGCACCTTGCGCGGAGGGAGCTCGGTCCTCGCTTTGGCCTTCGCGGCAATGCTCGCCGTTCCGGCGCATGCGCAAACGACCGCCGATGCCAGCGCGCCGGCCGACGCGGCCGCGGCCGACAAGCCGGCTGACGGCCAGGCGACCAACGACCAATCGACGATCAATACGCAGAGCAAGGGCGATATCGTCGTCACCGGCATTCGCGCGTCGGTGCAGAGCGCGACTCAGCGCAAGAAGAATTCCGAACAGATCATCGACTCGATCACCGCGACCGATATCGGCGCGCTGCCCGATCGCTCGGTGTCGGAGGCGCTGCAGCGTATCGCCGGCGTCACGCTCCAGCGCACCAACGAGAATCGCGACCCGGCGCGCCTGTCGTCCGAAGGCGGCGGCGTCTTCATTCGCGGACTTTCCTTCGTTCGCTCGGAACTCAACGGCCGCGACGTCTTCTCGGCGAATAACGGCCGCGGCCTGTCGTTCGAGGACGTCTCCTCCGACCTGCTCGCCGGCGTCGACGTCTACAAGAACCCCTCAGCCGAACTGGTCGAAGGCGGGATCGGCGGCATCGTCAACCTGCGCACGCGCAAGCCGTTCGACGCAAAGGGCCTGGTCATCGCCTTTTCGGGCGACGCCAATTATGCTGATTTGCGCAAGAAGACGTTCTTTTCGGGCAACATCCTCGCCAGCGACCGCTGGCAGTCGCCGCTCGGCGAAATGGGCCTGCTGGTTTCCTACAGCCTCGGCAATGTCGGCAACCGCACCGACAGCATCACCGGCGGGCGCTATGATGCCAAGCTTCTGACCGCTCCCCAAGGTGGATTCGCTACGGGTACTAACGTGTATGTCCCCGCGGGCATGGGATTCCGCCGGATCGACTGGCAGCAGCGCCGCACGGCGATCGATGCGGCGTTCCAGTGGAAGCCGAGCGATACGTTGCTCATCACCCTCGAGGGGTTGATTGCCAAGGCGACACCGCAGGATATCGAAAATGCGGTCGGCGACTACGACACGCCTGACGTCAATAACACAGCCAACAACACCAACCTGAGCTATGGCCCGCAGGGCCAGTTGCAGTCCGGCACGCTCGCCAACCGCAACCTCAACTTCGATACGCGCTCGGGCAAGCAGACCAAGAAGACGCAGGATTATTCGTTCAACCTGCGTTGGACTCCCAATGCCAATTGGGCGGTCAGCGCCGACGTCCAATATGTGAAGTCGACGGCCCAGGTTTACAGCATGACCGCCTTCACCCAGGTCGGCATCCCCTCGACGATCAAGTTCGACTTCAGCGGCGACGATCCCGCGATGACCATCACTCCGACCGCGGGCGGCAGCTACAGCGACAAGAGCGCCTATTGGTGGGCGGCCGCGATGGATCACATCGAGGATAATGAGGCGCACGAATGGGCCGAGCGCGCCGATGTCGAATATACCTTCACCGACTCGCCGTTCCTCAAGTCGTTCCGCCTTGGTGGCCGGGTCACCGACCGCAACGCGACCACGCGTCAGACCGGCTACAATTGGGCGTTGCTGTCGGCGCAATATTGGGGCGGCGGTACGCCGGTCACTCTGAACCAAACCGGCTTCAACGCGACGCACCAGAACGCTTTGCTGCCGGCGCAATCGAACCTATTCAATTACAACAACTTCTTCCGTGGCCAAGTGCCGTCGGTCGGCGGCTATTGGTTCCCGACCGCGGCGCTGGTCCAGAACGGCACCGCCAATGCCTATAATTACCTCAGCAACACCGAATCCGCCGGCTGGGGCTGGGTACCGCTGACCAACAATTATGCGGCGGCCGCTCCGGGTGCCGACAATGTCAGCGGCGGCATCAACGACCAGAGCGAGCGCACCTATGCCGGCTATGCTCTGCTGCGATTCGGTCAGGATCAGGGCAGCGGCTTCCATTTCGACGGCAATGTCGGCGTGCGCATCGTCCGCACCGAAACCGGTACAACGGGATCGGCGGTTCGCATCACCGCGCCGACCGGCCCGTCTTGCGCCAATGGCAACCCGAATAACATCAGCGCGGCAAATTGTGCGCTGATCGCGCAGGCCACGGCCTTCGCCGGGGGCAACGTCGTCGGGCCACCCCAGCCGACAAAGGGGTCCTACACCGACGTCCTGCCCAGCTTGAACCTGCGCTTCTTCCTCACCGACCAGGTCCAGCTGCGCCTTGCCGCGGCCAAGGCGGTCGTGAGGCCGACATTCTCGCAGCTCAATCCGTTTACGTCGCTCGGCTTCAGCTTCGATTCGACCACCGGTGACCCCAACGGCGTCGGCGTCGGCGGACGAAAGACGGCGTACACCGGCAGTCAAGGGAGCCCGGACCTCAAACCGACCCGCGCGAACCAGTTCGACGCCAGCCTCGAATGGTATTTCGGAAAATCGAACAGCCTGACCTTGGCGGCGTTCTACAAGGACATCAGCAACTACATCTTCGCCGGTGTCGTATCGCAAACCTATACCAGCGGCGGTCAGTCGTACACGTTCGACGTGACGAAGCAGGCCAATGGCGCGCACGGCAAGATCAAGGGATTCGAGCTCGCCTACACGCAGTTCTTCGACGGACTGCCCGGACCGCTCAGCGGGCTCGGCTTCCAGGGCAATTTGACCTATGTCGACTCCAATGGCGGGGCGAATACCGCCGTCAACGTGTTCGACGCCAACCAGACCAACAACGTCAAGATCTCCAACCTGCCGCTCGAGGGCCTGTCGAAATGGTCCTACAACGTCGCGGGAATCTACGAGAAATACGGCGTATCGGCACGCGTCGCCTATAACTGGCGCTCGCATTATCTGCTGACCACGTCGGCGGCGAACATCAATTACCCCGTCTGGTCGGAAGCCTATGGCCAGCTCGACGGATCGGTGCTCGTGACGGTATTCAAGCACTATAAGATCGGCGTGCAGGCGACCAACCTGCTCAACTCGCGGACGTTCCTCGATGTCGGCGATACCAATTTGCGGCCACGCTACAGCTGGACCGATACCGACCGACGGTTCGCGTTCATCTTCCGCGGCTCGTTCTGAAGTTCCTTGCGAAGAAGCAACTAGAGGTCTCCGCATCCTTGCGGGGACCTCTTTCTTCGCCCATCAAGGGTAACCAGCCGGCGAAAAGATGAAATGAACCAAGCCGCGCTCAGGAAGATCGTCATCGTCGGCGGGGGCTCCGCGGGATGGATGGCGGCCGCGACGTTCGCCCGTTTTCTTCCCCCGCCCGCCTGCGAGATCGTGCTGATCGAATCCGATGAGATCGGTATCATCGGCGTCGGTGAGGGCACGGTGCCGTTGATGACGCATTTCAACGGGCTGCTCGGGATTGACGAGCGCGATTTCGTCGCGGCCACCAACGGCTCGTTCAAGCTCGGCGTGGAGTTCCGCGACTGGGGCGAAGTCGGCAATTTACATTTCAACGGCTTCGGCGATTATGGCGACACGATCGAGGGAATTTCGCCGCACCATCACTGGCTGAAGCTCCGCCGCATGGGCGACCCGCGACCGATCGAGGATTGGTCGATGCCCTATGCGGCCGCCCGGCGGGGTCGCTTCGCGCCGGCCGAGACGCTGCCGGCCGAGGACGCGTTCTTCAAGCACGCCTATCATTTCGACGCCGGCCTCTACGCCCGCTTCCTGCGCACCCATTCGGAAGCACGCGGCGTGCGCCGTCGCGAGGGACGTATCACGGCCGTAAACCTCGATCCCGAGACCGGGTTCGTGCAAAGCGTGACGATGGCCGATGGCGAGACGATCGGCGGCGATTTCTTCATCGATTGCTCGGGTTTCGTCGGGTTGCTCATCGACAAGGCGCTCGGCGTTGGTTTTCGCGACTGGTCGAGCTTGCTACCCTGCGACCGCGCGGTCGCGGTGGGATCCGAACCCGTCGAGCATCTCACGCCGTTCACGCGCTCGACCGCCAAGACGGCGGGCTGGCAGTGGCGCATTCCGCTCCAACACCGCACCGGCAACGGCCACGTTTATTGCAGCGACTTCATCTCCGATGACGAGGCGGCGGCGACGCTGCTCGACGGCCTCGACGCGCCGGCTTTGGGCGAGCCGCGGCTGCTCAAATTCAAGACCGGGCATCGCCAGCGTTTCTGGGAAAAGAATGTGGTTGCGGTCGGGCTTGCGGCCGGGTTCATGGAACCGCTCGAATCGACCAGTATCCAGCTGATCCAGACCGCGCTCGCGCGCGTGATCGAGTTGATCCCGGATCGCCGGTTCGACCCGGTGATGATCGAGGAATATAACCGCGTCACGCAAAGCGAGTGGGAGCGGATCCGCGACTTTCTGATCCTGCATTATTGCCCGACGCGCCGGCCCGAGCCGTTCTGGCGGCATTGCGCGCAGCTGCCGATCCCCGACACGCTTGCCTACAAGATCGCGGTGTTCGAAAGCTGCGGTCGGGTCGCCTTGTTCTCCGAGGAATCGTACCAGGAACCCAGTTGGGTGGCCATCTTCCTGGGCAACAACATACTCCCGCGCCGCTACGATCCGTTGGTCGACCGGCTGCCGCTCGAACATCTCCAAGGCGGCATGAACCAGCGCGCAAACGCGATCGCACGCGCCGCCGAGCGCATGCCCGAGCAGCGTGCATTCATCGCCAGCTGCTGCGCGGCGCAGATAGCATGAGCGGCGCGCCCGGCCCGATCCGTTCGATCGTGATCGCCGGTGGTGGCACGGCCGGCTGGATGGCGGCATCCGCCTTGTCGCTGGCAATGGGCGCGAGCGGTTGCACGATCACGCTGGTCGAATCCGAGGAGATCGGCACGGTCGGCGTCGGCGAAGCGACGATCCCGCCGATCCGCCTGTTCAACGGCATGCTCGGGATCGACGAAAACGAGTTCGTCCGAGCGACCGGCGGCACGTTCAAGCTGGCGATCCAGTTCGTCGACTGGACCCGACTGGGGCATCGTTATTTCCACCCGTTCGGGCGATATGGCGACGATTTCGGCATGACCCCATTCCACCAGCAATGGCTGCGCTGCCGCGCGGCGGGGAACGAGATACCGCTCTCGGCTTTCTCGCTGACCGAGCAGGCCGCGTCGGCCGGCAAGTTCGATCGGCCGCCGGGGTCGCCCGGCGTCTTCTCGACCTTTTCGCACGCTTACCATTTCGACGCGTCGCTCTATGCGCGCTTCCTGCGGCGCTATGCGGAGGCGCGCGGCGTTACCCGGGTCGAAGGCAAGATCGCCACGGTCGGGCTAAATTCCGAGAGCGGGCTGATCGAGCGGCTGACGCTCGACGACGGGCGTGAGGTCGCGGGCGACCTGTTCATCGACTGCACCGGCTTCCGCGGGCTGCTGATCGGCCAGGCGCTGGGCGAACCGTATGAGGATTGGAGTCGCTGGCTGCCGTGCAACCGCGCGCTGGCCTTGCCGAGCGAGCGGCTCGCCGATTTGCCTCCCTTTACCCGGTCGACGGCGCGCAGCGCCGGTTGGCAATGGCGCATTCCGCTCCAGCATCGCACCGGCAACGGCCACGTTTATTGCAGCGACTTCATTTCCGACGACGAGGCGGCGCGTGTCCTGATCGAGGATATCGGCGCCGCCGCCACCGGCGATCCGCGTCCGCTGCGCTTCACCACCGGGCGCCGCCGCAACACCTGGGTCGGCAATTGCGTGTCTTTGGGGCTCGCTTCGGGCTTTCTTGAGCCGCTCGAATCGACCAGCATCCACATGATCCAGACCGGCATCACCAAATTGCTTGCCTGGTTTCCCGATCGCGGGTTCGATCCCGTCAGCCGCGCCGAATATAACCGCCAGGTCGGCGCCGAATTTGAGAGCGTGCGCGATTTCCTGGTGCTCCATTACAACCGCGTCGAACGCGACGATTCGGACTTCTGGCGGATGTGCCGCGCGATGGAGATTCCCGACACGCTCGCCGCCAAGATCGATGCGTTCGAGCGGAACGGACGGCTGCTCGAACGCGGCAAGGATTTGTTCGAGGCACCAAGCTGGCTCGCCGTGCTGCTCGGGCAGGGCGTCACGCCGCGTGGCTACGACCCGATGACGTTGGCAGTGCCCGAGAGCCAGTCGCGGCGCGTTCTCGAGGCGATGCGCAAAGTGATCGGCGACACCGTGGCGCAGATGCCGACGCATGCCGCGCATATCGATCGCCATTGCCGGATGCCGGCGGATCACGCGTGAAAGGAGACTGGAGATGAGGATCGCACTTTCACTGGCCGCGTTGCTCGCAATCGCTGCCCCCGCTCTGGCGCAGGATGTCGCGCCGGTCGACGGCAAGCCCGGCACCGACATCGTCTCCGCCGGCAAGGTCGGCGACGTCCATGTGGTTGCCGAGACCACCTTGGCGAAAGGCCGTCTCGTGCTTCATGTCGTCGCGGTCAATCGCGGCAAGGCGGGCACGCCGTTCGGACCGGAAAACATCTCGCTCGCAGCCGCCGACGGTAGCGCGATCGCGCTCCTCCCGCGCGAGAGACTACTCGCAGAGGCTGGCGCCCCCGCACCGGTCGCCGGCAGCAGCACCGCCTCGTCCGGCTATGCCGCGCCGACCCTGTCGACCAACGGCGCCGGCCAGCTCGACACGACCGGCTATACCGGCGGGATGGGCGGGGTGTCGGCGAGCGGCGTGCCTCAGGATACGCTCGATCGGACCCGGGCAACGCCGTCCAAGGTCAATGTCGGCAAGCTCGACGAAGTGTTGCTCAAGCCGATCGAGGTGAGGCCGGGGGCGGTCGAGGGCGGCCAGGTCGTCAGCGACAAGCTCAAGCTGCGCGGTGACCGGGTCGTGGTGGTGACCGTGACCTTTGCCGGCGAACGCCACATCGTCCGCCTGCCCGCCCCCAAGAATTAGGAAGAATTAGCGTGCGAGCACCGACAACGCTTCGCGCGGGGCGTTGGGAAGCAGGGTTGCTTCCCGAATTGGGCGGCGCGATTGCCTATCTGACGCGCGCCGGCCGCGATGTGCTGCGGCGTGCGCCGGACGGTGTCGATGATCCGCTCGCGACCGGCTGCTTCCCGCTCGTCCCCTATGCCAACCGCATCGCGCATGGGCGCTTCTCCTTCGCAGGCGAAGCGCATCGGCTGCCGCTCAATTTCGGCGATCACCCGCACAGCCTGCACGGCATCGGCTGGCAGTCGCCCTGGACGATGAGCATGGCCGGGGCAGCCGAGGCGGTGATGGAATTGCGCCATGCCGGCGGCGATGGCTGGCCCTGGCCGTTCCGCGCCGAGCAGCACCTCACGCTGGACGAGGACGGCCTGACGATCGGCTTATTGCTCACGAATGAGGGCGACCGGACGATGCCCGCCGGTCTCGGTCTTCATCCCTATTTTCCGCGCGACGCATCGACGCGGCTGACGATGGCCGCGCAGCGGATGTGGGAGGGCGACGAGACGATGATCCCGACCCGGCCGGTCGCCGCCGACACGTTCGGCGATTGGCGGGAAGGGGCGGGCTTTCCCGACCGCCTGATCGATAACAGCTTCGATGGCTGGACGGGCCATGCCACGATCGACGGCGCCGACGGAGTCACGCGGATCGGCGCGATCGGCGCGCGGACCGTTCATCTCTACGCGCCGCCAGGCGCGACTTTCCTGTGCGTCGAGCCGGTGTCCCATCTGCCCGATGCGCTCAACCAGGGCTTCGCGATCGACACGCTGGATCCCGGAGAGGCGCTCGCGCTGAAGATGCGTATCACGGCCTGAGCGATGGTGCTGCGACCGATCGTCCTCGGCGCCGTGCTGGCGCTTGCCTCGCTGGCGCCCGCGGCCGCGCGCGCTCCCGCGGCTGCTCCCTATCGCTGGACCAACGTGACGGTCGGGGGAGGGGGCTTCGCGCCGGGGATCGTGTTCAGTCCTGCCGAGCGCGGGCTTGCCTATCTGCGCACCGACATGGGCGGTGCCTATCGCTGGGAGGATCGCGCCGGCATCTGGGTCCCGCTGATGGACGGCTTCGCGCAAGGCAGCTTTTTCGGCGTCGAGAGCATCGCCCCGGACCCGGTAAACGCGAACCGCGTCTATGCCGCGGTCGGCATGTCCGCGCGCGATCCCGCAGCGATCCTGCGCTCGGATGATCGCGGCGCGCATTGGGCGATCGAGCCGGTTCCTTTTCGCATGGGCGGCAACGAGCCGGGACGCGGTCTCGGCGAGCGGCTTGCGGTCGATCCGCATCACCCGCGCCGCCTGCTGTTCGGCTCGCGTCACGATGGATTGTGGCGGAGCGAGGATGCCGGCGCGCACTGGCGGCGCGACACCGTCTTTCCCTATGCGGGTGCCGGTCCGGCCACGCCCAGGACGACGCACGCCGGGATCGCGTTCGTGCTGTTCGATCCCAAATCGCCGCGCATCTTCGCCGGGATCGCCGATGCTGGGGAGGTCGGATTATTCCAATCGAATGACGACGGCGCGCATTGGACGCGGCTCCCGGGTGGCCCCGATGGCCTGATTCCGGTCAAGGCCGTGCTCGATGGCGCCGGCCGGCTCTACGTCACCTGGGCTGACGGTATCGGCCCGAGCGGCGTGACGCGCGGCGCGATATGGGCTCTGGAGCGCTCGGGCGCGTTCCACGACATCTCGCCCGATCGTGCCGCCGCCGCACCGCCGGGAGGCTATATCGGCATTGCCACCGATCCCGCACGCGATGGCGTGGCCTATGCCTCGACCTTCAACCGTTGGAAACCGGGCGATACCTTGTGGCGCACGACCGATGGTGGCCGGCACTGGACCGATCTCGGTCCGCTCAGCCATCGCGACACACGCGCGACGCCGTTCCTCAATTGGGGCCGCCCGGAAGCTGCTCTCGGACATTGGATGGCCGGGCTGGCGCTCGATCCGTTCGATCCCCGGCGGCTGGCCTATACGACCGGCGACACGGTCTATGTCACGAACGACGCCCCCAAGCCTGCGTTGCTCTGGACGCCCTGGACCAAAGGCGTCGAGCAGACCGCGATCATCACGCTGACCAGCCCGACCGCCGGTGCATCGTTGGTCTCCGGCTTCGGCGACCTTGGCGGGTTCGTCCACCGCGATTTCGGGCGTTCGCCGCCGGGCATGTTTCTGTCGCCGCGCAATACCAATACCAATACGCTCGATTATGCGGGCCGCGCCGGGCTCGTGCTGGTGCGCAGCGGCAATGTTCATGACGGGCAGGAGATCGAGGCCGGGCTCGGCTGGAGCGATAATGGTGGCGCCAATTGGCATCCGCTGCGGACGCCGTTGTGGAACGACGGCCATGGCCTGGAGGCGCAGGGCAGGGCGCCGATCACCGTCTCGGCCGACGGCCAGCGTTTCTTCGTCGCCGCGGAACATCCGCTGCTGACACGCGATCGCGGCAGGACCTGGGTCGAGATCGCCGGGCTGCCCGGCAGTGTCCGGATCGTCGCCGACAAGGTCGACGCCAGGCTCGCCTGGGCGATCGATCCCGACACGCGTCGGATTTTCGCCAGCGTCGATGGCGGCGAGCATTTCGCGCCAATGGCGACACGGGGCTTGTGCGCCGATCTGTCGCTGGCTCGTCCCCGCGGCCGCGAAAGCCAGTCCGCTTTGGTCGCTTCGCCCTTCGCGCCGGGCGACCTGTTCCTGCTGTGCGGCACTGAGCTTTACCGCAGCCGCGATGGCGGCCCGACCTTCCAGCGGCTCGCGCCCGATCTCGACATCGCCTTGTTCGGCCTGGGCCTCGGCAGTTCGCCGGCAAATCCTGCCGTCTATGCCGTCGCCAGGCGTGCTGGTGAGATCGGCATCTGGCGATCGCCCGATGGCGGCGCCCATTGGGGTCGCATCGACGATGCAGGGCATCGCTGGGGCGGCCGCTTCCGCGTGATTTCGGGCGATCCCCGCCGCCGCGGCCGAGTCTATGTCGGGACCGACGGGCGGGGCATTCTCTATGGCGATCCCGCCGGCTGATCAGGCCGCCGCTTCAGCCTTGTGAAAGGCGAAGGCCGCAAGCGTCGCGGGCTTCATCTCGATCGAATAACCGGGTGCCTCGGGCACACGATAGGCGCCGCCCGCCACCACGCTCGGCGCGACGAAATGCTCGTGGAGGTGATCGACATATTCGGCGACGCGTCCCTCCTTCGTCCCCGAGAAGCAGAGATAGTCGATCATCGACAGATGCTGGACATATTCGCACAGGCCCACGCCGCCGGCGTGCGGACAGACCGGCAGTTGGTATTTCGCCGCCATCAGCAGCACCGCCAGCACTTCGTTGACGCCGCCCAGCCGGCACGCGTCGAGCTGCACCACGTCGATCGCGCCGCGCATGATGAACTGCTTGAACAGGATACGGTTCTGGCACATCTCGCCCGTCGCGACCTTGACCGGCGCGATCCCTTCGCGAATGCGCCGGTGCCCCTCGATATCGTCGGGGCTGGTCGGCTCCTCGATGAACCAGGGGTTGGCGAAAGCGAGTTCGCGGACATGCGCGATCGCCTCCTCGACTTCCCACACCTGATTGGCGTCGATCATCAACCGGCGATCCGGTCCGATCGCTTCACGCGCCAGGGTCACCCGGCGGATGTCCTCCTCCAGCGAGCGCCCGACCTTGAGCTTGACGTGATTGAACCCCTCGGCGACCGCTTCGCGGCAGAGCTGGACCAATTTGTCGTCCGAATAGCCCAGCCAGCCGGCCGACGTCGTGTAGCAGGGATAGCCGTTCGCCTCGAGGTCGGCGACCCGCATCGCCTTTCCCGCTGCGCGCTCGGTCAGCAGCGCCACGGCTTCCTCGGGCGTGATGCAGTCGGTGATGTAGCGGAAATCGATCAGTCCGACGATCTCCTCGGCGCTCATCTCGCCGATCAGCCGCCACAAGGGCTTGCCGGCCTGCTTCGCCAGCAGATCCCACACCGCATTGACCACGGCGCCGGTCGCGAGATGGATCACGCCCTTTTCCGGTCCGATCCAGCGGAGCTGGCTGTCGCCGGTCATGTGCCGCCAAAAGCGCGCGCCATCCGCGCGGATCCAGTCGAGGTCCAGTCCCTCGACCAAAGGTGCCAGTGCCTCGATTGCGGCGCAGCAGATATCGTTGCCGCGGCCGATCGTGAAGGTCAGGCCGTGTCCGGTGAGGTCGGGCTGGTCGGTCTCGAGGATGCAATAAGCGGCCGAATAATCGGGGTCCGGGTTCATCGCATCCGAGCCGTCGAGCCGCGTCGAGGTCGGGAAGCGGATGTCGAGCACACGAAGCTTGACGATGCTGGCCATGGCGTTCGTGTTTTGCCCCTGTCTTGTCGGCTGATATTTCGCTGGTGTAGTGTATTTTCATATGTGCCAATTGCCGCCGGTGCAAGCGCGCTTTAGGGTAGGGGCGGTCGCCGAAGCCGCCGATAGGAGGGAAATGTGGGAAATGCCGATCCGTCCGAAGCGCGCCCTACGCGGCGCTTTTGCTACGCGCTCGACCTGATCGACGACGCGGCCCTGATCGCCGAATATGAGGCACGCCATGCCGCCGGATCGGGCTGGCCGGAAGTTGTCGCGCATATCCGCGCGCAGGGCGCCGAGCATATGGAGATCTGGCGTGCGGGCGACCGCCTGATGATGATCGTCGAAGCGGCGGACGACTATCCGCGGCTGGTTCCGGCTCCGCCCGAGATCGACCGCTGGGAACAGTTGATGTGGCGTTTCCAGCGACCTTTGCCGTTCGCGCCCGCCGGAGAGAAATGGGTACAGATGACGCAGATCTTCGACCTCGACGCGCAATGACCGACCTGAATTTGCCCCCGATCGGTTTCGGTACCGCCCCGCTCGGCAATCTCTATCGGGCGGTCGATGACGAGACGGCCGAGGCGACGATCACTGCCGCGATCGAGGGCGGGCTGCTCTATGCCGATACCGCCCCTTATTACGGTTTCGGATTGGCGGAGACGCGTTTGGGCCGCGCGATCGCCGGCAACCGCGATGTCGTCGTTTCGACCAAGGTAGGCCGCGTGCTGGAGCCGCTGGCCGCGACCGCGGAGCGCGAGCGACACGGTTTTGTCGATGCGCCGGCCTTCGCGCCGGTCTATGACTATTCGCGCGACGGCATCATGCGATCGCACGAGGCCAGCTTGAAACGGCTGGGCCGCGATCGCGTCGATATCCTCTATGTCCATGACATCGGACGCCGCGTCCATGGGGCGGCGCATGACGCCCGGATGAGCGAATTGCTCGACAAGGGCGGCTTCGCGGCGCTCGAGGAACTCCGCGACCAAAAGGCGGTGTCGGCGATCGGTGTCGGCGTCAACGAGACCGCGGTGTGCCTCGAGCTGATGGAACGCGTGTCGCTCGATATCATTCTGCTCGCCGGCCGCTACACGTTGCTCGAGCAAAGCCCGATCGACGATCTTTACCCGCGCTGTGCCGCCACGGGCACCGCGCTGGTTCTGGCCGGCGTCTATAATTCGGGAATCCTCGCGCTGGGGGCGGACGCGCCTGCCGCGCATTACGATTATGCCGGCGTACCAGAGGCGATCCGTCAGCGGACGCGGGCGATCGAACGGATATGCGCGGCGCATGATGTGGCGCTGCCTGTCGCCGCGCTGCAGTTCGTCCTCGCCCACCCTCAGGCAGCGAGCGTGATCGTCGGCCTGGCCAGTCCCGACGAGGTGCGGGCGACGATGGCCAATATCGCGGCGCCCGTCCCCGACGGTCTGTGGAGCGATCTGAAGGCGGCGGGCTTGCTGCGGGCGGACGTGCCCGTTCCGGCCAGGAAGGAATAGGATCCGAACCCGTCGTTCAGGCGCGGCTGTCGCCCTCGACGAGTTGGTCGGAAATCGCCTCCGCCGCCTTGCGTACCAACGCCGCGGTCTCGCGCGTGGACGCCGACGGCTGGATCTTCTTCAGATAAGGGACGGTCAGCGCCGCCGCGGCGCTGCCGCCGCGCATCACCGGCGCGGAAATGTCGGTGATCCCGGCAACGAAATGGCTCGGCGTCTGTTCGACATGGCGCTCGGCGATCTCGTCGGCGCGTGCGCGCAGCGCCGCCATCTCGGCTTCGGGGATCGGCGGGTCGAACATCTCTTCCCACCGGCGGCGGACGTCTTCGGGCTGATGCGCGTAGAGGATCATGCCGGACGCCGTCTGCATCAGCGGGCGGCGATAGCCGACACGTACCGAAAAACCGATTTGCTCGCCCGATTCCATCCGCGCCACGACCACCATCTGCCCGCGCGTATGCAAAGCGAGGTGGCACGACTGGCCGAGATCGAGCGCGAGCTGGCGCATCACCGGCAATGCCACTTCGATCAGATTGGCGGTACGTGGTTGTTGCATGCCGAGCGAGAACAGCCGGTCGGTCAGGCGATAGCCGTCATCGGCCGGATCCTGTTCGATATAGCCGCGCTGTTCGAGCACCTGAACCATGCGGAACAGCTCGCCGTGCGACCGGCCGAGCGCGTGGACGATTTCGGTCAGCGTCAGCGGCTCAGCCTGCGCCGCGAGCAATTCCAGCACGTCCAGCCCCTTTTCGAGCGCCGGTGCACGATATCGCGAATCGCCGCCGCGATCCTCATCGTCAGCCATCGTCAACGTCCTCGCCTTCATGGCCGTCTTTGGCATGCTGGTCTTCCCGCGTCGATCCATCTATCTCTGTTCACCAGTAAAAAACAGCTTTGCCAGGAGAAAATTTGCTCTAGGCTCGCCGGCAAAATCGGAGAGAAGACGATCGTGCCAGTGGTGCGGATCGAGGAGAGATTGGTATGAGCGACGAACCGCCGGTGCCGACGGCGCGCCTATTGCCCTTTGTGCTGATCGTCGCGTTGTTCTTCCTGTGGGGGATCGCGAACAATCTCAACGACATTCTGATCGCGCACTTCAAGAAGCTGTTCGTTCTCGGTGACCTGCAGGCGGGGCTTGTCCAGTCGGCTTTCTATCTCGGCTATTTCTGCCTCGCCATTCCGGCCGCCTTGTTCATGCGTGCGTACGGCTATCGCGCCGCGGTGTTGCTCGGTCTGTGCTTCTACGGCGCCGGTGCGTTACTGTTTTGGCCGGCAGCGAGCCAGCAGAGCTATCCGTTCTTCCTGGCCGCTCTGTTCGTCATCGCCAGCGGACTTTCGTTCCTCGAGACGTCGGCCAACCCGCTCATCGCGCGGCTCGGACCGCCGGAGAGCGCGGCGCGGCGGCTCAATCTCGCCCAGGCGTTCAACCCGCTCGGCTCGATCACCGGGATCGTCATCGGCAGCCAGTTCATCCTGTCGGGGGTGGCGCACAGCCCGGCCGAGATCGCCGCGATGTCTCCGGACGTCCTCGCGCAATGGCGCGCGGGCGAAGCCGCCGCCGTTCAGCTACCCTATCTGCTGATCGGCCTCGGCGTGCTCGCCTGGGCAGTGCTGATCCGGTTGACTGCCTTTCCGGCGATCGCGACGCAGCGCGACGTCGAGGAAGATGTCGGCGCCCTCGACGATTTTCGCGCATTGCTCCGCGATCGTCGCGTCCTGCTCGGCATCCTCGCGCAGTTCTTCTACGTCGGCGCGCAGGTCGGCGTGTGGAGCTTTCTCATCCGGTACGCGGAGATGGCCGTGCCCGGCACGCCCGAGCGCGTCGCGGCGGGCTATCTCACCATCTCGCTCGTCACGTTCATGGCGGGGCGGTTCGTCGGCTCGGCACTGATGGGCGTGGTACGCGCACCGTCGCTGCTCGCCATTTTCGCGGTGGCCGGCGCCCTGCTGTGTCTCTTCGCGACGATCGTGGGTGGCATGAGCGGCATCGTCGCGCTGATCGCCTCGAGCTTCTTCATGTCGATCATGTACCCGACGATCTTCGCCGAGACGGTCGACGGTCTCGGGGCCCGAACGAAGTCCGCGGCCGCGCTGCTAGTCATGGCGATCATCGGCGGAGCCGTCTTTCCGGCGGTGATGGGCTTCGTCTCCGATCGCACCGGCTCGATGGTCAACGCGATGGCCGTGCCCGCTTGCTGCTTCCTCGTCGTGCTCGCTTTTGCGCTGAAGGTGCGGAAGACGGCATGATCGACGCCCATGTCCATCTCTGGCGGATCGGCGAGCATGGCTGCACTTGGCCGCCCCCCGATCTGGAGGCGATCCATCGCGATGTCGAACTGCCCGAGCTGCGCGCGCTGGCGGCCGCCAACGGGGTTGACGGCGTGGTGCTGGTCCAGAGCCAGGACGATGCCGCCGATACCGACTGGCTGCTGTCGCTTGCCGATGATCCGCTGGTGCTGGGAATAGTCGGCTGGAGCGATCTGCGCGGCGCATTACCGTCGCACCCGATGCTCAAGGGCCTGCGCCCGATGGTGCAGGATCTCGCCGCTGGCTGGTATGACGATCCTGCGATCGACGCCGCTCTCGCCACGATGGCCGAACATGGGCTGGTGCTCGACGCGCTGGTCCGCCCGCGACATCTGGCCGCATTGCATCGTCTCGCCGCGCGCCATCCGGCGCTGTCGATCGTCATCGATCACGCCGCCAAACCCGATGTCGGCGATCTCCCCGCCTGGGAAGCCGAGATGCGCGCGCTCGCCGATCGGCCCAATGTCGCGTGCAAATTGTCGGGACTGGTCACCGAGCCCGGTCTGACGCCGCGCATCGGCGAGGTCACGGCGATATTGATCGACGCATTCGGCACCGACCGCTTGATCTGGGGGAGCGATTGGCCCGTCCTCACGCTGGCAGAGGACTATGCGCCCTGGCTTGCCCAGGCCCTGGCTCTGATCGCCCCAAGCGCCCGGGGCGCGGTGTTCGGCGGTAACGCGCGACGCATCTACGCTCTTTCCGGCGATGACGGGTCTTTCTGACGGGCCCCTCTGCTGGGAATTCCCCTGAATGAACAGTCTGGGATTATCTGAGGGATGCTGGATGCCCCGTGAATATCAAAACGGCCTTCCAGGCCGGTCCGGCCCAGTCCAATATAGAACACCAAACAGTTGATAAACCACGACAACTATCCACTCGTGATTATTGACATTCGGAACCGTCCACAACATTGTGTGGGAACGAATGTGGGAACAGAAAAGAGAGATCCATGCCTCAACTGTCTGCCCTGAGCGTCAAGAATGCGCAGCCCGGGCGTCATTGCGACGGTCAAGGTTTGTATCTCCTGGTCAAGCCTTCGGGGAGCCGTTCCTGGGTTCTAAGGGTTCAATTCAAAGGGCGACGACGCGACATCGGTCTGGGGTCGTCTGCGGCGCTCTCGCTCAGTGAGGCGCGCGAAAAAGCCCGAGAGCTACGCCGTCATGCCTTGAACGGCCGCGACCCGGCGGCGGAGCGGGATCGCAAGTTCGTGGTCGTTCCCGATTTCCGAGAAGCCAGTCGCCAAACCCATGAGGCGCTTAGTTCTGGCTGGGCGGCGAGGACAGCCGCAGCGTTTCTCTCGTCGCTGCAAGAGCATGCATGGCCCGTGCTCGGATCAAAACGCGTAGACCATATCGAGGCTTCACATCTTCAGGATGTCCTTCGGCCCATATGGACCACCAAGCCCGCTATGGCTCGCAAAGTCCGGCAGTTCATGGCGACGGTCCTGAACTTCTCCAAATCGCGAGGTTGGCGCACCAATGAAGCGCCGGGAAAGGCGGTGACGATAGGATTGCCCAAGCGACCCAAGGGCGGTCATTTCAAAGCGATGCCGTATGCCGAAGTTCCCGGGTACTTCGCGCAGGCTCGCGTCCAGACTCTAACTTCGAGCCGTGGAGCGCTTCTGTTCCAAATGCTCACTGCGGCCCGGCCTGGTGAGGTTCGTCATGCGCGCTGGGAGCAGATCGACTTCGACAAGGGCGAATGGCATCGGCCAGCAGACATCATGAAGAACGACGTCGCACACGTCGTGGCGCTCAGCCCCGCCGCACTTGCCTTGCTCGACCAGCTCGAACGACCGAAGGCTGACAAGGCACTGATCTTCCCCGGACTCGGCGGCAAAGCTCTTTCGGACATGTCGCTCAATAAGGTGCTGCGCGCGGCGAAGCTACCGTATCACGCGCATGGATTTCGGTCGTCGTTCCGGGATTGGGCCGCTGAGAAGATGCCCCACATTCCTGATCCAGTGGCGGAGGCGGCGTTAGCCCATCTCGTCGCCGACGAAGTAATCCGCGCTTACAAGCGAACCAGATTCGCCGTCATGCAGCGCGAGCTACTTGAGGGCTGGGCCGACTTCGTAGCCGGCGACGGCTAGCAGTTCATGGTTCCGCCGGCCGGGCCGAAGCCGGCGGAGCTTCCGCGATATAGGTTCGGGCCCAAATTGATTGGCACTGACCAGGCGTGCATTCGGATTGAAGGTAGGCATTCGTTGCTGAAGAGCTCCGGCTGGCGTGTGCCGGCTTTCGCGTAATGATGCAGGCTTGGCTGTTCGATGCCGCGGCGGACGCGGTCTCTGATTCTCTGGCTCGCCTTTGCCGATCGGCAATTTCAGCCCGTCACACAATCATCAATCGAGCGACGTTGGCAGAGGCCGCCCGCTATCAATTCTGATCCACTTTGGAGTGAATGGGTGATTTACGCCAATGCCTGCTTGCCCTCCTAAGTCTTTGCATCATACTAAAAATGTCATGATCGAGTCGTAAGTCACATCGATCGAAGGGGGCAGCTGACATTTTGAATCCCGGTAGTCAGATGCTGGCGGCGGACGTGGGCAACGACAGCGGCCTGATTGCGCTCGCGACGATCCTGGCGATGCATCGCATCGCGGTCGATCCTGACCAGCTGCGCCATTCGCTGGGACATTTCGACGCTTGCTCGCCGGACGACCTGCTGCGCGTGGCCAAGCGGCAGGACGGCGTGCGCGCGAAAATCGTGATCGCCGCCTTTGATCGTCTCGCGCGCCTCCCGCTCCCTGCGCTTGCCCATGGATCCGACGGGTGGTTCGTCATCGGACGCGTGGCCGACGACCGCGTGCTCATCCAGCGGCCGGGACACTCACCCGAGCAACTCGATCGAATGGCGCTCGACGCTGTCTGGTCGGGCGAATTGATTCTAATCACTACGCGCGAAGGCGTGGCCGGCGCCGCCGGGCGGTTCGATATCGGCTGGTTCATCCCGCAGATCGTGCGCTACCGGAAACTGATCGGCGAGGTGCTGCTGATCACCTTGTGCCTCAACCTACTCGGTCTCGCCGCGCCATTGTTCTTCCAGAACGTCATCGACAAGGTGCTGGTGCACAATACCTTGGCGACCTTGCAGGTGCTTTCGATCGGCTTCGTGGCGGTGTCGGTGTGGGAAGTGGTGTTCGGCTGGCTCAGGACGCGGCTCTATTCGGAAACGAGCCAAAAGCTCGATGTCGAGCTTGGCGCCAAGCTGTTCCGCCATCTGCTCGGGCTCCCGCTTTCCTATTTCGAGGCGCGCCGCGTCGGCGACACCGTGACCCGCGTCCGCCAACTCGAATCGATCCGCGAATTCCTGACCAATGCGTCGCTGTCGGTGCTGGTCGACCCGGCGTTCACGATCGTATTCCTGGTTGCGATGTGGATCTACTCGCCGACCTTGTTCTGGGTCGTGGCGCTGACTATCCCGGCTTATGCTTGTGTCTCGCTGTTCGTGACCAAGCCGTTGCGCCGCAGACTTAACGAGAAATACGAGCGCGGCGCTGCCAACAACGCTCTCTTGGTCGAGAGCGTATCGGGCATGCAGACGGTCAAGGCGGCCGCGGTCGAGCCGCAATGGCAGGAGCGCTGGGAACGCCAGCTCGCCGGCTACAGTGCCTCTAACCAAAGCGTCATCAATCTCGGCAATACCGGCAGCCAGGCCGTCCAGCTGATCTCCAAGCTCAGCCTGGCGGCGATCCTCTATTTTGGCGCGGGGCAAGTGATCGCCGGCGCGATGACGGTCGGCGGGCTGGTCGCGTTCAACATGTTCGCCCAGCGCGTCTCGGGGCCGGTGATCCGGATGGCGCAGCTCTGGCAGGACTTCCAGCAGGTGCGGCTGTCGATCGAACGCCTCGGCGACGTGCTCAACGCGCCGGTCGAGCCCGGCATGGGATCGCGCGTTGCGTTGCCGGCGCTGAAAGGAGCGATCCGGTTCGATGGCGTGAAGTTCCGTTATGCGCTCGATGGCCCCTGGACGCTGGACGACATCAGCATCGACATTCCACCCGGCGGCACACTCGGCATCGCCGGATCGTCGGGATCGGGCAAATCGACGCTGACCAAGCTTCTCCAGCGGCTCTACACGCCGGCTGGTGGCCGCGTGCTGATCGACGGCGTCGACATCGCCCAGATCGATCCGGCCTGGCTCAGACGTCAGATCGGCGTCGTGCTTCAGGAGAATTTGCTGTTCAACCGCACGATCCGCGAGAATATCGCGCTCGCCAATCCGGCGATGCCGCTCGAAAACGTAATGGCGGCGGCGCAGCTGTCGGGCGCGCACGATTTCATTCTGCAATTGCCGCAAGGCTATGACACGATGATCGAGGAGCGCGGCGTCAACCTTTCGGGTGGCCAGCGCCAGCGCATCGCGATCGCCCGCGCGCTCGTCACCCAGCCGCGTATCCTGATCCTCGACGAAGCGACCAGCGCGCTCGATGCCGAAAGCGAGGAGATCATCCAGACCAATTTGAAGGCGATGGCGCGCGGGCGCACCGTGCTGATCATTGCCCACCGCCTGTCGGCGATCCGGCAGTGCGACCGTATCGTCACGCTCGAAAAGGGCCGGGTGGTCGAGATCGGCAGTCACGAGGAATTGCTGCGCGCGGGCGGCCGCTATGCCGGGTTGCATCGCCGCCAGATGGGCATCCACGAAGGGGCGGCGGCATGAATGCGTTCAGCCGCAACTGGCAGGTCGTGCGCGACTCGCTCGCTGACGAAAAACTGCGCAAGGCGTCGGTGTTCCGCACCGATCAGACCGATTTCCTGCCCGCTGCGCTCGAGATCATCGAAACGCCTGTGTCGCCGACCGGACGGATCACTGCCTGGGTATTGATGATTGGGTTGGTCGCGACGATCGCCTGGCTGACCTTCGGCAAGGTCGATGTCGTGGCCTCAGCGCCGGGCAAACTGATCCCGGTCGATAACGTGAAATTGATCCAGCCCGCCGATGCCGGGGTGGTTCGACGCATCCTGGTGCACGATGGCCAGCGCGTTCGGGCTGGACAGGCACTGGTCCAGCTCGACCCGACGATCTCCACCGCGGACACGGCCCAAGCGCGCAAGGCGCTGGAAAGCTCCGAACTCGACGCGGCGCGCGCACGCGCGGTGCTTGCGGCGATCGATGGGCGCGGGCTGAACTTTGTGGCGCCGCCCGGTACACCGCCGGAGATAATCGGAACGCAGCTTGCACTCGCGCGGGCCGAGTTGGGCGATATCACGAGCACGACTCAGACAAACGCCGCGCGACGCGATGCCGCGAATGCCACCGGGCGCGAAGCCAGAATACAGGCGGCGAAGTTGACGGAGACCCTGCCGCTGCTGGACGAACAGATCGCCGCTAACGAGCAACTGCTGGCCAAGGGCTATGTCTCGAAGCTCAAGGTGATCGAGATGCGTCGCCAGCGTTTGTCGACAGCGCGGGATCGCGATGCCGCCATCGAGACGGTGGGCAAGGCGGCTGCCGAAATGGCGGCGGCCGAAGGAGCAATTGGGCAAGCGCAATCTGGAGCGCGGGCCAAGGTGCTGGGGGATCTCGCCAAGGCGGAATCCGATGCCCGGCTCCGTCGCGAGGAGCTCGCCAAGGCCACCCAGAAATCGAGCTTGCAGACGCTGGTCAGCCCGGTCGATGGTACCGTCACCCAACTCGCGGTTCACACGGTCGGCGGCGTCGTCGAGGCGACCAAGCCGATCATGATCGTCGTGCCGGCGGGCGGCCGCCTGGTCGCCGAGGTTAAGATCCCCAATCGCGATATCGGATTTATCCATGTCGGGCAGGAGGTCGCGGTGAAACTCGAGGCGTTTCCGTTCACACGCTACGGGACGCTCAAGGGACGCGTCGAGAGCATCGGTTCGGACGCGGTCGAGGATGAGAAATTGGGCTTGCTTTATCCCGCCCGGATAAGCGTCGACGCGGTTCAACCAGCATTGCGGGCCGGAGGTATTCGAGCTGCCGTCGGGATGCAGGTGACGGCGGACGTGAGGACCGGTCGGCGGAGCATCCTGTCGTACCTTCTGAGCCCGATCGATGAGGCGACGCATGAGGCAGGGAGGGAGCGCTAAATGACTGGACGTCCGCCCCAACGCATTCAGGAGAGGAAGCTCTTGTGGTTAAAGAAGTATTTTGATTCTGGGCGTCTTGCGGAAGAAATTGATCGGCGCAATCTTCGTTTGAAGAACTCAAGCGGTGATCTGCGATGACAGGCGCCTTCATCATCAAAACGCCAGAGATAGGCCCAATTCAAACGTGCTTTGCGCCGGGAGCGTTCCTTGTAACGGAAATAATCTCTCGGGATGCTACCGCAACCTTCTTGGGAGCGATTTATGGCTACCGAAAATAAAAAAGTCACTTCCGTGAGCGTCCTTATAGTTGCTGGAGCTGCTTTTGTTTGTGGCCTCTCTTGGCAGACACTGGGGAGTGCGGGGCTACTCAATAAAGTCACCAATGCTCAGTCAGGGAATGGTGGCGACGCGATGATTGCTTTCGGAAAGTCGCACGATGAATGCCAGTTATGGACGAATTGGCAAGTGCTTTGCTCGAAAACGGGACCAGCCGGCGAAACCGAATGTCGTACGACGACAATGAAAGTTAAGCCGTCAACTCCATTCTGTGTTGGACAGCTTAAGGTCGGTAATTCGGTAAATCCTAGGCCACGTTCAGCACTAGAACAAGTATCGTATCTTCGGTTTTGCGATGAAGATGAGACAAAAAAGGCGGGTTACTTACCAGGGTCATGTCGGTACCTGAAGAGCCGCCCTTTTAATGGCCATCGCTTGAGTGATCAGTTGTCGGGTTGGTGCGACGAATGGCTCGATGCACTAACTTTTCGCCCGGTATGCCGGATGGGCTCGCCGAAGGCAGGCGTCCCGAATTGCGTGTCGCTGGCAAGGGGAGGATATTCCCTTAAGAGCGGTTATGTTTGTGGGCGAACGAAAATCCCCAATTGGTGTGCCGTGCCGGAGAACTTGGGATATATTCCGCCTCAACGCGGGAAAGATTCGATAATGAATTATCGCATCAGGGAAGCTGATCCGGTCATAGGACCTTACTGCCGTGAAAGGAAATATTCATGAGCGCGAACTTAATAGAACTTCCTTCCCCTGATTCTTCGGGAAATCCGAACGAGCTTGGCAGCGGTGTGCAGATTGGTGATGGCTTTGCGTTGACGGCGGGCCATGTCGCGTATCAATTCAATGATGATAACGTAAATCGCGCGGTAGTGGGCTTGAAAAACCAAACCGTCTATTGGGACCCGCGGAGTTACTATAGTCAATATGTCGCTTCTGTCGGAGCGCTGAGCAATCCGCTGCCAACGCCGGATTCTGGTCGTAACATCAGCAATCAATTTGTTGAGCCCGGATTGGCTGCATCAGATATTGTAATGATTGGCCACAGCGGAAATGTCAATTCAGGTGATGCTGGCATTGTTCTATATCTAGACACATCGATGCTATTGCTTGCCGATTCCGGGCTTACGGCCGGAACAACAATAAAGAGATACGGCCGAACATCTGGGTCAGCAAAGGGTACCGCATCGGGTTTGGCTCCAGGTGGCTATCGATTGAGTGTGGGGTCAGCGCCCGGAGACAGCGGCGGACCCCATGAGATTCATTTCGAGAATCGAGATTATGTCTTGGGTGTTTCCACTACTACGGATGGAACAACAACAAGGGCGTCTCTTTTTTCTTCGTCTGAATTTTATTCATTGAATTCCATATTGAGCTTCTCCCAATCCGGAAATGTTTCTGACACTGATCCGACCAATTTGGTCGTCGGAAGCGGTTCTGGTGACACGTTCTCCGGGACATATAGAGCGGATGTTCTCATTGGGCGAGATGGAGACGATAATATCAGCGGCGGAGATCTTGGTATTGTATGGGGGAACGACCAGATATTTGGCGGAAATGGAAATGACACTATTTCTGGAGATCGTGGCGCAGATCTATTTTATGGAGGTGATTTTAGGTCTTATGGGGGTGTTGCCTCACAAGGGCTTGGTGCTGATGGTGTAGATACCGTTACTTACGCTGGCATTGGCAGCGTTGAGGATTCCAATAAGGGTGTCTCAATTCTGTTGGCCAGTCATTCGCTGCCGAGCAACAAGGGCTCTGTTGATCAAACATACAAGGATGTTAGCAATTTTAGTCATGCAGCCTTCGTAACAGATTTGGGCAGAGATCACTCGACGGACACGTTAATTTCGGTCGAGGAATTGATCGGTACTTCTGCCGATGATATTTTGAATATTAAGGATCTCGATGCCGCGATTATTGCGGGTAGTTCTGGCCAGGGCGGCTTGGCGACGGTTGATCTAGGAGCGCAGCTTGCTGGTTCCGGTCATGGTGATGAAATCGATCTGACCAATTTATCCGAGGGCGCTAAGGTTAAACTCGGAAGCGACGGATTTGTTGAAGCCCAAACTGATTCGAGTCGCCACATTGCGGTGAAGGGGGCCGAGCGCGTTCTTGGTAGCGCATTTAAGGATACAATCATTGGCTCCGCCAACTCGGGAAATGAATTGTTTGGTGGCGGCAGCAACGATACAATTGACTCGCTTGGTGCGAATGATGTTGTAAGTGGCGGCTCTGACAGTGACACTATCCACCTAAGCGGAAGTGGCGCGACGGTAAAATTCGCTGCAGGTGACGGTGGTGATGTTGTGCAGACGGACGAAGGGGACTATCAGCTTGCTCTGGATGGCTTGAACCCTGGCGATATTATGCTGATTGCTGGGGGGACGGATATTTACCAGACGCGTTATCAAACAGATTTTAATACGCTTACAATCAAGATTAAATCTACGGGCGATCAAATTACCTTCATTAAATCGTCAAACTATGCGAATTTGTTTGAAGGTATAAGAGCCCGCGATGGCGTACATTTGGTGGAGTATCAACTTGACGAAGAGACGCTTCAAAATAGCCCCTTAGATTCAATCAAATTTGGCGACGGAACCGTTTGGACCGCATCTGACATTTGGAGCAAGATTGCCGACTATCAGCACAACCCTGAGGTCGCCTTCGACATTCTGCAGCCCCTGAACAATCACTATTACGGTTTGATACCTGCTGACCGACAGGTGGGTTTCGCGAGGTTGATGGCAAATTCCGCTTCTGGGGCAGGCAGTTCCAGCACCACCCAGGGAACCTTATCGACGATTTCACGGGACCCGACCAGCTACATCGACCATTTGAACGCCACCTATTTCCAGCAGGATCCGCTGCCCTACGCGCTTGGGCAAACGATCACAGGATCGCCGTACGAAGATGGTCTTGAAGACGGCTATGGCAATGACAATTTGGCCGGCGGCTTAGGTAATGACGGCTATTTCCTCAGCTTCGGCGACGACACCGTCACGTGGAACGAGGGCGATGGCGACGATGTTGTAAACAGCATAGGCACCTATTTTGGTAACGACACGCTTGCTCTAGGTGCAGGTATCGCGCCGTCGGACCTCCAATTTACGGTGACGCCTGATGGCGCGGGCTTGGTTATTTCTTTCTCGAACATGCCAGGGTCGATCACGCTTGCGGGCGACGTGGCTGCGTTTGTCGATCGCGGCGCCTTCGGCATTTCCTTCCATGATGGCACGACCTGGACGCACCAGGATCTGCTCGACGCAGCCAGCAGCGTCATCAGCGCGGCACATCGGAACATTCTCGGGACATCGGATGCTGACTATCTGCCGCTGCCCCAGACCAATTTCACGGCCCAGGGAAATGGCGGCGATGACTTTATGGCCGTGTATGGCGACGGCAGCGGAACAATCAAGTTTGCCAAGGGAGACGGCCACGACGAGTTGACCAATTATGCCAGCGACTGTTTCCGAAACGACACGCTGTCCCTGACCGATATCCTGCCGGACGAGATTACGCTGGCCCGCAACGGCAACGCGTTGGTGATCACCGTCACCGCCACCGGCGATACCTTCACGGTCGACGATCAGTTCACCGGAACGACGCCTGACCTGAATCTAGGCATCAATCGGATCGTCTTCGCCGACAACACTGTCTGGACCAGGAGCGAAATCCCGACGACCGGCAATGATGCGATCGTCGGCACTGACGGCGCCGATGTGCTGCACGGCCGCGGCGGCGACGACCAGGTGTCCGGCCTCGGCAGCAGCGACAGCCTGTTCGGAGACGATGGCAACGACACGCTGACCGGCGGCGCGGGCAATGACACGCTCAATGGCGGAAACGGCAACGACACTTATGTCATTGCTCCTAGCGATGGCCAGGATGTCATCAGCGATGTTCGCGGAACAGGCATCACCAATGTCGTCCAGTTCGGTAGCGGGATCGCGCCGGGCGACATCTATGTCTATACCGCCAATTCAGACAGCGACATCGTGCTGGGGCGTCTCGATAGCACCGACACGGTCACGATCAACGCGATGAACAGCGACACGACCAAGGGAGTCGATGAGGTCCACTTCGCCGATGGCACGGTGTGGTCCTATGCCGATATCATGGCGCGGCGTACGTCGTTCACGGCTGGCAACGACACTATTACCGGCACTAGCGGGAATGAGACGCTCTATGGCGGGGCTGGTGACGACACATTGCAGGGTCTCGAGGGCAACGACGTTCTTGATGGCGGCACCGGCAACGACACGTTGTACGGTGGCGATGGCGACGACGTCTATCGCTTCGCGCCGGGTGATGGCCAGGATGTCGTCGCCGATTTCACCTTCAATAGCACGGGCACCGGCGGCGTTGACACGATCCAACTCGCAGCGGGGATTCTGCCTGCGGACGTTACCGTGTCTCAGGCGAACAACGGTGCCGACCTGGTGCTGAATTTTGCCGGCAGTGGCGACCAGGTTACGATGGGCAGTGCAATCGTGGGGTCTCAATTTCGCATCGAGCATGTGACGTTCGCCGACGGCACCGACTGGTCCTATACCGACCTAATGGCCAAGGCGACGACGCCGACCTCAGGCAATGATATCTTCTACGGAGACGAAAGCAGCCAGACGCTTAGCGGCAGCGCCGGCGACGACCAGCTCTATGGCGGTGCCGGTGACGATATCCTTATCGGCGGAACCGGCAACGACCGCCTCGGTGGTGGCGCTGGCAACGACACTTATGTGTTCGCGCAAGGCGATGGCAACGACATCATTGATGACGGGCGCAACTCGTCCACGCTAAATGCGATCCAGTTTGGAGCAGGGATCACCGCGCAAAATACATTCATTACGACGAGCGCGAATGGCCTCGACATCGTGGTGGGCTTTGTCGACAGCAGCGATACCATCTCAATAAGGTATATGAAAATCTCGACGGGGAACGGGGTCGACCAGATCAAGTTCGCCGATGGCAGTAGCTGGTCGTACGCCGAGATTATGGCGCGCCGTACTACCTTCACGGCCGGCGATGACACGATAACCGGAACCAGCGGAAATGAGACGCTGTATGGCGGCGACGGTAACGACACGCTGCTCGGCCTGGCAGGAAATGATTCGCTAGCCGGTGGTGCGGGCAACGACGCGCTGACCGGCGGTGCGGGCAATGATGTGCTCAACGGCGGTTCGGGTACCGATACCGCGGTCTTTGCCGGCCTGCAGAATGACTATCAGCTCACCACATCGGGCGGCGGACTGTCGATCGCCGATCTCCAGCCGACCGTGAGTGGCGACGACGGCACCGATCAGTTGATCGGCGTCGAGACCGCGCAATTCTCCGACCAAAGCGTGTCCCTAGCATCGCCGGTGATCCTCGACCTCGACGGCGACGGCGTGACGCTCGCCACCAAGACGGCGGGTGCCAGGTTCGACTGGAATGGCGATGGCGTCGCTGATCGTACCGGCTGGACGACAGGGAGAGACGGGTTCCTCGCGCTAGATCGTGACGGCGACGGTAAGGTCTCCGGGGCGAGCGAACTCAGCTTCGTCAACGACAAGCCGGGCGTGCGGTCCGACCTTGATGGTCTATCCGCGTTCGACACGGATCACGATGGTCGGCTGAGTGCTAGCGACGATCAGTTCGCCAAGTTCGGCGTTTGGGTCGACGCCAACGGCAATGGCATCGCCGACGCGGGCGAGTTCAAGACGCTGAGCGACGCCGGGATCGCATCGATCGGACTCGGCGGTACGCCAACCGCGCGCAGCTGGGGCTGGGACGACAATCTGGTCCTCAATACCGGCTCGTTCCAGCGGACCGACGGCAGCAATGGCGCGTTCGCCGATGTCGCGCTCAATTACGATGCGTCGCACCGGAACATCGGGGCGGGCTCGGGATCGACCGGCGGCAAGCGCGGCTGGCGCTGGCGCCAGTTCGATCGGCCGGGCGCGGTGGCGCCGATCAGGTCGCTGCTCGATGGCGATCTCGGCGAGGTCATGCCGGCGTGGAGCAACCGCCAGGCCGCGCTCCTCGCCGAACATATCGCCGCCTTCGCGCCAGCCGGAGCGGGTATGTTCAACGACCAGGGGCAACGGGACCTCAGGGAGGACGGGCTCGCGCTCACCATGATGCGTCCCGATACGCCTGTGTCGCGCTTCACGGCGCTGTAACCGGCCGCTTTGGTCTGTGTCTGGCCTTGCGGGATGATCGGCTGAGATCGATGGGAGGTTCCGATCGATCCAGCCCGATCGACGGCACGCATCCGCTCTCGAGGCAGGCGTGTGCCTGTCCTGTCCCCTAGAGCCACGTCGTGCCGGCACTGCTCATCGGCTGGGAACTCGGGGGCGGTGGGGGTCATATCCACCGCTTGGTTCCGATCATTGGCCGCTATCTGGAGCGGGGCTGGACGATCGTCGCCGCGCTACGCCTGCGTCACGCCGCACAGGATCTGTTTGCCGAGACCTTTGGCGCCAGCCTAGCCGATGGGCGTCTGAAGGTCGTTCAGGCCCCAATCTTTCTCCATCGCAGCCGCGGCCCGATCGATGCGTCGTCGCTCGCCGAGCTATTCGCTCATATCGGATTTGCCGAATCGGAATTGTGGATGCCCGTGGTGTCGGCATGGGAGCGCCTGATCGCGCTTCACCGGCCCGACGCGATACTCTCTGACATGGCGCCGAGTTTGAACCTCGCGGCAAGCGGTCGGCTGCCTGTTGTCGTCATCGGCAATGGCTGGACGATACCGCCGGCCACCTATGGCACGGCATTGTTTCCGGATGCGGCTGACCCGGGTTCAGCGAATGTCGCGGCCGTGCGCGTTGCTGAGACCGCCTTTAGGGTAACTGGCGGGCGCTACGTCTCGAGCCGCTTTAGTGATCTGCTGCGTGGCAAAGCCAATATGGTCTGCACCCTGGAAGCCTTCGATCCCTATGTGACGCATCGCCAGGAGCCGTATTTTTGGCCGTTTGAGATTGCTGCTGCGGGCAAAGAGGCGAAAACCCGCGAGCGAGGTTTCATCTACCTGTCTCAAAAACACCCGGCACTACCGGCCGTTTTGGCTGCCGTGGCAGCGGGCGATCTCGAATTCGACGCATATCTGGACGGCTTCGAGGCGACATGCCGCAATCTTCGCGTGGCTCCACAGCCGTTGGATCTTTCGAGAACTCTTCCAGCGAGTCTGTTCGCGATTCATCACGGTGGCCTCGGAACCGCCATGGAGTGCTGGGTCAATCGCGTGCCCCAGTTGGTCCTTCCCCTCGATACGGAAAAGTTGATCATTGGGCGAGGCGTGACCAAGGCGCGTGCCGGCGGAATGTTGCGTCCGGATGTACAGCACGAAGAACTTACTGTGATGATCGAACAGATGATGCGCTTGTCTGTCGATGATCCGGACTGCGCGTCAATGGCGACGAATTGTTCGGAAGAATCATTGAACGAGCTCTGTCGCCTGACCGAATGACGCGCAGGTTCTGTCCAACGGGCCGTTCTATCGATCAATCCGCCGTCGTCAGCTTGCCCGCCCGACAAGCAGGACTATCCACCGCCTGGTTCCGGTCACTCTATCTGAATCTAGGCTGCGGCTACGGTTCGGCGTGTGATCCCACCGGCGACGCACTCACCTGAACCGCTCTCGCGCACATTGTGGAAGGCCCTGCAGTTGAAAGGCCGTCGCTGCCAACCGAATCAAGCCAATTTGGTTTCAATTAATTGTAATTAACGCATAAATCTCGATGCAGAGCGTTGCGTCGACGGCAGATTCTGGCATTCTCCCGAAACATTGCGGTGCGCGTGACTTCATCTTTCTCGTGAGATGGCTCGTTGGTGTTGCGGTGAGAGGGCATCATGAGTCGTTCACCGCCTGCTTCGATCTCACGCCACGCGGCGGTTCCTGCGATCCGGTCATCGCTTACATGGAATTGTGCTTCAATACCCGCCAAGCGGTATTTTCGCCTGTATTTTGGAGAAGCAACATGGCGCGGACATACATTAGCCTAAATATATCGATTTCGATCTTAATGTTGTTAACGTCATGCGGCGATCGAAAAAAAGCGCCTACCGTGATAGCTCATGATAATATTTCGACCATTGTCGATGGCCAGTCGATGGAAAACTTGGCGCGCGAAAACCCTGAAGTTACCGCGGCGGCCAGTGATAATTCTGCTCTTATTCAATCCGTGCAGTTACCTGGTGACGCACGAGTAAAAATAAGCATTACTTGCCAGAAGCATATTCGTTCACAGGAAGAGCCCGGCGTGCGCCGCGAAGAAATTGCCGAGGTGTGGTATTCGTTACATCTGTTGCAAGGAGGAGTGATGCTCTCCGCTGATTTTTCGTCGGCTCCCACCTATCTCGAACTCAAGGACGATGATCAGTTCGATAGAGAGCAAACGGAGAATACGAAAAAAGCTCTTCCTAACTCAATTATAGATAAAAATGGCGCATCTTTCCAAGAAATTTCAGTAAGTTCCGGCGCGAAGCGAGAGATAACCAAGATAAGCTACAGTAAAAATATCCTAATAATACCGATACCGGGGCCAGAGATTCCGGGGCCTGCTGGGGTACTGCCGTCAATACCCGCAATTTCAATGGCGGACGCAATTTCAAACCGAGATTTTGTGATTCATGTCCCTCATTCTGGCGGAACAACGGGCTTACAATTCTCAAAGAACAACAATAAATTCTGGGAATTTATGCAGAAGTGCCAGAACCAAATTCGGTGATAGGGCTGGGAGGGTAACATGGCGGTAATAGATGGCGTAAACTTCCTGTTCGAGTATAACGGCGACGGCGGTAGTGGATTCAAGGCGGCTGAAATTGCGAATCTAATTTCAAAATTAACGACACTGCTATCGTCAGATCAAATTAGGGCGTTTTTAGCGCCGCTGGCGGGTCAAGATGTCTATTTGACAACGTCTTGGCCAAGCGATTTTCAGAATGAGAACAAAGACAATTCCCAAGCGATAGGAGCAAATTACTACGATACAGCTCTATCAAATGGCGTCCTGACGGGATATTTTACATCGGGGGCCACCGATCCATCAGGCGGTTACCTGTTAGATTCGTCGTTGTCGTCGGTAAACATTCTTCCGCACCTCGTCATCGCATTCGATCCTCGGCAGCTTGCTGACTTTCGAGCAGATACCGTGCAGGCAATTGATAAAGACGGCACCGCCTACAATGAGACTCTTTATCGTGTAATTTTCCATGAACTCGCTCACCTAGTCTCGCTTCCCACTACGGCTTTCTTCAACGCCTTCGGTGACGATGTCTCGACCAGCGAGAACATAGCTATAGCAGCCGAGAATTTGATTTACGCTCCGTCCAATGAGCAGCGGTCACGCATTGGGCACGCGTTCAAACTGACGGGCGGCAATGCGTCGAACGATCCAAAGCTCGCCTTTCAGCATGTGACGTCCAACGTCATTTTTTCGGAAGGCACCGGGTCCAATGGCCAATATAATGCCAGTTTCGGTGGGCTGACCGCCGACGGTCGGATTTCAAAGACTTATTATGCTCCGGGCCGAGATGCCGCAAACCAGGCTGTCGAGGGCCAGATCGAGCTCGATGCGGTGGCGGACGAGCGGATACTGAAAACCGATGGCAGTGCAACGCCGCTACTGTCGGATCTGTTGGCCGGTGTCGCCCACGATAATACGACTGAATCCAGAATTGCATCTTCGAGCCGCCTTCTCACCGAACTCAACAAAGAGGCGGGGGGCGTCCTCACGTCGCTGAACGGAGCATCTATCGGCGCTGCGAGTAGCGAGCTGTGGTCGATGCTCAGTGGCGTAGGGTTCGCGAATGTTCGCCGCGCTTCGGGCATCTCAAATGAAATGTCCGTTGACCATGCGTTATTGTCCGGGCCTATTCTCAACACGGGAGAGAACTCGAGCACCAAGGCGCCTGTTCTTGCGCAGAAAAGTCTCTCGGGCGGCCTGCTGATCGGAGCTTCGGGGGCAAATCAGCTTAACGTGAATTTTACGCAGCAATCCGACCTTCTGGTGGGTCTGGACGGCGTCACCAATGTGCTCGTTGCGGGTAGCGGCAAAGGCGCAGCACCGAATGAACTCATGGGCGCCAGCGGCAACGATATTTTGATCGGCGGCCAGAGCAACGATGTTCTTCATGCCGATCAGGGAAGCGACATCGTAATACAATCATCCGGGAACGATCGGGTAATCGGCGACGGAAAAACCATTTTCGTCGCGTCCGAGGGAAATGACCATCCGGAATTTGATACGACGCATCTTTCTGACGGCAATTACCTCGTCTCCAACGGTGCCGGCGGCGGAAATACCATCCTATCGGATGTCTCCACATTCGTTGGAAATCAGAAGCGCACCACATTCGTGGGCAATGGGACCCGGGCATCTACGTTCATTGCTGGTGCAGGCGGAGGCGATTTTACGTTGTTGGACGGCGATGTCGCGGTCGGAAACCCCGATGTCGTGAATATCTACCGGATATCCACCTCTCTGACACCCGATGGCCGCGCGCCAACGGTCACGATCCTGAACCTCGGGCCTCAAGATGTCATCTACGTCGACGGCAATAAGGCGGCGTTTAACGGGAATACCCATTCTTATTCGATCTCAGGCGGCGGTCTGGGAGAATATGTCGTAAACGAAAAAGGGACCTCGTCCTGGAAGACGAAATACCCTGTGTCGACCATCAAGGAGAATAACACCAAGGTTACAACGACTCTGCCGTTCGACCCCGTCAACGATCTCCCCAATGCAATTGCACTGCTTCAATCTCGTGGACTCGCGACGGAAAACAACATCCTCAACATTACTCAGCTTCACGACCATCCAAATACGACGTTCATCGTTTACAGCCAGGAGCAACTGGCTCAATTAAATGGCTCCCTTCCGGACTTTCCTTATACCGTGCTTTACATGAATGATGGGCACGAGAACCTCCCGCATGCTGCTGATTATGAGCCTGCGCTGCCGGGGCCGTCTTATCTCTCACCGCAACGCAGCGATATTCTCGCGCAAGGGGGCGAGCGCCGTGACGTCGCGTTCGTCAAAGCTGGAGCAAACACTGCGGATGGCACGATCGTGTTCTCCGACACACTATACGGCGTACAGATCGCCGGATTGAACCTTTCGATCACCGGTTTTGAGAACGGCAAATCCGCGGGCGGAGTCTATTTCTCTACCAATGACATTGAGTTCGATAGCCAAGGCAAGCCGCATACCACCGAACAATTCGGACCGAGCAGCCCGGCCTGGCAGCATGTGTACCAATCGAACATTGCGCCCGGTGGTCCGCCGCCGCAATTGGACCTGTCGACGCCAGCGTCGTCCCTTGGCCAACCATTTAATCCGGTTATTCCGACGCGGATCTACGATAACGCCGGCGGAGGTATTAATACCAACCAATGGGAAGACGAACCGGAACGGTCTTTACCAACGCTGGCTGGAGACACGAACGACAACGATCTGGCCTTTGCCCGCAGCTATGCGCTGATTACCGGCAATGGGGGTCACGATGTTTTCCGGTACGCGCTGGGTGACGGCAATGTCGGGATTGATGAAACCAACCCCGGCACAATCAACAGTCGCTTGGAGATAGGCGCCGGCATCGATCCGAGCACGGTGGCGGTCCGGGGAAATGAATATGGGGACTTAATCCTCACGCTCGGGAACGGAAACGAGATCACGTTAATCAAAGCACTGCAGTCAACCTCCGCCGAGCAGTACGGCGTACAGACCGTCACCTTTAGCGATGGCACCAATTGGTCCTACGATGACCTGGTTGGTCGAGTGGCCAGCACGCCGAGTCCAACGCACGTGCTCTATGGCGACGCGACGATGCAGATCTTCGACCCGGCGGGCAACGCCAGCCTCGTTCAAGGTGCTGGCGGTGGCGACGTGATCGATTTTGAGCGAGGAAGCGGGCCACTCAATATATTCGAGGCCGAGGCGGACGCGGACGCGGTAAACACATTGCGCTTCAGTGCCGACATCCTGCCTGACGACGTAAGTGTCGATGGCGATGTTAACGGCGATCTACTACTCACGGTTGGAAGCGATCGCATCACTATCGAAGGAGGGTTGGCGAACGCTAGTGGCAATGCGATGCGCTACGGTGTTCAAGCGGTCGAGTTCGCAAATGGCGTAATGTGGACACTCGCCGATATCATCGGCCGCCTCTCCTCATCCGGCGGACAAAGCGCGCTGTATGGCGATGGCGATGGCCAGATTTTCGACACGCAGGGGTACGCACATGGCGTCGTCGGCGGCGGCGGTGGAGACACGGTCGTTTATGACAGTGGATACGGAGGTCTGTTCATCAACGAACTGGACGTCAGCGCCACGCCGGACAACGTGCTCCAACTTGGAAGCGGGCTTTCGAGTGATCAACTCTCGGTAAAGGCAGATCAGGATGGGAATCTGATCCTGGACTTTGGTGGCAGCGACATCATCACTCTCACCGGGGCTTTGTTGAGTACATCAGGAGCGACGCGCGGCGTTCAATATGTGGTCTTCACGGGCGAGGGAAATCTTACCCTTTCTCTTGCCGACCTTCTAACGCGCGCGGACACGCCCACGGAAACGCGGGTGGATTTGTACGGGGATACCCGGGCCAACGAATTCGATAGCCTCGGCATCGCGCGTTCGATTACGGGGAATGGCGGCGGCGACACGTTCGCCTATGATCGCGGCTATGGCAGCCTAACGATCAACGAGCGGGACGCCGCGGCGACGCCAGACAACCAAATCCATTTTGCGGCCGGCATCCTCGCGACCGATGTGTCGATCTCCGGAACGGAGAGCGGTGACCTTGTCCTCGACCTGGGCGATGGCGACAAGATCACATTGACTGCAGCATTGCGGAGTTCAGGCAGCGTCCAAAACGGCGTTCAGAAGGTGGTGTTCGATGACGGCACCACTTGGACCTATGCCGACATTATCAATGTTCTTGCGACAGCGTCAGCTACGAGAACATCTCTATATGGCGACGGAGCCGCCAATACACTTGATTCCCATGGGCTCGCGACGAGCATAGTCGGCGGTGGAGGAGGCGACACCATCGTATTCGGACAGGGCTATGGCGCACTGACCGTTGATGAATACGAGCCCGACGAGAATCAGGTTAATACGTTGGCCTTTGGCCCAGGTATCGATTCAAGCGACCTCGTGGTCAGTGGCACGATCGAGGGCGATCTGGTTCTGTCGGTCGGGGGAGGCGATCAGGTCACTCTCAAGAACGCTCTAATCGACGGCGCGGCCGGCATGCAACAGATCACGTTCGCAGATGGTACGGCCCTCACGTCCACCGATCTGTTCGCTCGGGTTTCCACGGGGTCGGCCTTTAACTCCGACATTTATGGCGGCGCAGGCCCCGACCTGCTCGATGGGCTGGGGCTCGCTCACAATGCGACCGGCAACGGGGGCGGCGACTCGTTCGTTTTCGCGCGAGGTTACGGCGCGCTCACGATCAACGAGCATGACACTTCCGGTTCGGCCGACAACATTCTGTATTTCGGCGATAGTATCGCTCAAGACGACATTGACGTATCCTCCACTGCTACTGGCGATTTGATCATCGACCTGGGCGGCGGCGATCGAATCTCGATCTCCCACGCATTGGTCCATTACGACAATGCCGTGTCCGGTGTTCAGCAGGTTGTTTTCACCGATGGGACGGCCCTGTCCTACGACGATCTCGTCGCCCTCGCTCTGACCCCCGCGCCGGGCCGGACCGATTTGTACGGCGATTTCGAGGCCAACACCCTCGATGGGGAAGGCATCGCAGCACATCTTGTCGGTGGCGGCGGTGGGGATACCTTCGTTTTCAACGAGGGATATGGCTCGTTGACGATCGACGAGACCGATATCGTCGGCAGGACGCCAAATGTCTTGGTACTCGGCTCCGGTATTGCCGTCGGCGATGTCAATGTTACTGCCAATGCCGATGGTGATCTGCTCCTTGAGATGAGCGCCGGCGACGAAGTAATCATCCGCGGTGCGCTCACCAATATCGACGGATCCGGAACCGTTACGGGCATACAGCAGGTAAAGTTCAGCGACGGGACCATCTGGTCCTACGACGATCTGATGGCGCGAATGGCCCCGACCGACGACCATGTGCTGTACGGCGATTCAAATGCGCAGGTGTTCAACGTCGACGGCCTTGCGGCGAAGATTGTCGGACACGGTGGGGGTGACCTGATCCACTATGTGGCCGGGCAAGGGGCGTTCACGATTGACGAGGCCGATGCCGGTCTAGCGCCCAACAACCGCATCGTCCTCGATACGTCGATCACGGCTTCCCAGGCGTCGGTGACCGATGACGGAAATGGCAATGCCGTCATCGCACTCGGCAATGGCGATCAGATCACGATCGTCGGCCAATTCGCCGAACCGGAACCCTCTTCCGTCGCAGGTGTCCAGTCTGTGGTTTTTGGTGACGGTACGGTGTGGACCGCCGAGGACCTCCAGCGACTCGCGACCGGGGTTACCCAATATGTCGTCGGTGGAGACGCGCTCGAGATCGATGAGGCGCTCCTGCCAACGACGGGCCGACCCGCGATCGACATCGATCCGACACTCTCGCTCAGTGATTTGGATGTCGACCTGGAGCCGGGCGGCAATACGCTGACCCTGTCTCTAAGCGGGCAACCGGCGGTGGTGTTCAGCAACATCCTCGTGAATGGCGCGCTGGCGGATCAACTGATCAGCTTCGACGACGGCACAACGGTTTCACTCGGCGATCTCGTCGCGTCCGCAGCCGATTTCTCGGACATCGGTTCGCTCCGCGGAACCGCCGCCGCAGAGACGTTCGATACCAGAGGCCTGTTGCCGCACGTCACGGGCGGGGGCGGGGGCGACACCTTCAACTATGTCACTGGCTACGGGCTGGTCGAGATTTCCGAGACAAGCCCAACCGGCAGCGCCAGCAACACGCTTCAATTCGCCGCCGGGATCGACCCTGGCGACGTCACCGTGACAGGCACCGAGAGTGGCGACATTCTGTTGTTGCTCCCGGATGGCGATCAAGTGTCGTTGATGGGAGCGCTGAAGAGCGATGCAGCCACCTCCTATGGTGTCCAGCAAGTCTCTTTCGCGAACGGCACTATCTGGGATTATGAAGACCTGCTCTCGCGTGCCGGCCAGGTCACCGACGGCAGTACCGGGCTATATGGCGACGCGGGTGCCCAGACGTTCGATACACAGGGCGTCTCGCATCTGGTGGTCGGCGGCGGGGGTGGCGATACGATCGCGTATAACCTTGGCTACGGGCATCTGCGGATTTCCGAGATCGACCCAGATTCCTCGGCAACCAATGTCCTCGAGTTCGCGACCGGTATCGTGCCCGGTACTGTCACCGTGCTGGGCGACCCAGCAGGCAATGTGACTCTGTCGCTCGGCGGGCAGGATCAGATTACCATCGATCGCCAGGCTGCGATTCCCGGCGATCAGAATCAGGGGCTCGAGGAGATTCACTTCGCCGATGGCACGATCTGGGATCGATCGGACTTGCTCGCGCTCGCTTATCCGGCCGGCGACTATCCCGGCAGCGGCGGCGCGCCGGTCACGGAGGGGGATGCTGGTAATAACGATCTGACGGGCGCGGCCGGTCCGGATATCCTCATTGGTCATGGCGGCGACGACACGCTGAGCGGGCTCGGCGGCGACGACGAATACCGTTATGCCTCCGGTGATGGCAACGATGCCATCATGGACAATGGTCTCTCGACCGATACCGACATCCTGCGTTTGACCGACCTGAATTCTGCTGACGTTTCGCTCTTCCGAAGTGACGAGCGGCTGATCGTGCGTGACAATTCGACCGGCCAGCAGATTACCGTCTATTCACAGTTCAATCCTGATCCCGCGGTCGGCATCGAACAAATTGCCTTCGCTGATGGTACGACCTGGGATCGTACGCGCATTGCCCAGGAAGCATGGATCGAAGGCGACTCGTTCAACAACGCCATCGCCGGTACGGACGGTAACGATACGATCGTCGGGGGGCTTGGCAACGATAGTCTGTCTGGTGGAGCGGGCAGCGATACATATCGCTATGCCTCTGGCGATGGTGCCGACGAGATTGGCGACCAGGGTAATCCTGTCGATGTCGACACTCTCAAGCTCACTGATCTCGATCCGGCCGACATTGCGCTGAGTCGCGACGGATTCGATTTGCTCGTCACCGATACTGCCACCGGTCAGGTGATCCGGGTCGACACGCAATTCCTGCTCGCCGGATATGGCATCGAACAAATCGCTTTCGCGGACGGCACGATCTGGAATCGCCAGGCGATCGCGAAGAATGCATGGATTGTGGGCGACACCGGGAACAATTTCCTCACAGGAAGTGACGATTCCGAAACCTTCCAGGGAGGTCAGGGAGATGACTATGCCTGGGGCGGCGCCGGGAGCGACGATTATCGCTACGCATCCGGCGACGGAAACGATCAGATCGACGACAGCGGCAGTGTCGCCGATGTCGACAAGCTCAATCTGACCGATGTCGCGTCGACCGGCGTGGAACTTCGTCGCGATGGCCCTAATCTCTTCCTGAAGATCAATTCGACGGGCGAGGAGATCGAGATTCTCAACCAGTTCTATTCTGACGCGAGCTACGGAATCGAACAGATTTCGTTCAGCGACGGAACGACCTGGGACCGGAGCGATATCACCGCCAAGGCTTGGATTCGGGGCGACGGTGGCGACAACCAGCTCGCCGGAACCGGCTCGGATGACATCCTGGTCGGCGCTGGCGGGAACGATTACCTTGAGGGGAAAACCGGCAGCGACACGTATCGCTACTCATCCGGGGACGGAAACGACCGCATTCATGAAAGCGGAGCACTGTCGGATACCGACACACTGAAATTGCTGGACCTCGATCCTGGCGATGTCACCGCTTTCCAGGATGGCCGCGACCTGAAGATACGCGACGACAACACCGGTCAGACCATTACCGTCGACAATCAGTTTTATGGCAACGGGCGCTACGGCATCGAGCAGGTCACCTTCGCCGATGGAACGACCTGGAATCGCGACGATATCGCTGCAGAGGTTGACGGCGGCGAGATGGCGGAGATCTTCGGAGCTGCCGGGAACGACAATCTTGTCGTCGATAATGGCACGTTCCAGCGGACCGATGGCAGCAGCAGTGCGCTTGCCGATGTCGCGCTCAATTTTGATTCTTCGCTGCATGGCGACAGTACGAATTTGGCCGCCCGGCTGGCCTCGGGCGGGGGCGAACATGACTGGGTGTGGCGGCAGTTCGATCAGCCTTTTGCCAGGTTACCGGTTGGTGCCCTGATGAGCGACGCGCGTGGCGGCACGGATCGGGCGGCGGCAAGGTTGGCTGAGAGCATCGCTGTCTTCGGTCCGCTGATGTCGGGACTTAACGACATATCGAACCGGGAGCCGGGTGTGATCGACGACATGTTCCACGCAGCGACCAGGCCTGGCGGCATCCCCGGTCGCTTCGTCGAAAGCTGATCGCCGCGCGAGAGGGTGGTGCCGTCAAAAAACGACGACAGGGAATGCGATGATTGAAGTCTTCGTTCGGCGGTGCGCGGCAATCGCCTTGCTGTCGTGGATGGCGTTTGGTGCCGCTGCTGCATGGGCGCAGGTGACCGTTCAGGATTTTCTCCTGCGGGCGCACGCCGAAGAGTACCGGCAGCTGTCGGCTTCAGGAAAAAAGCAGGTTAGGTCCTTCACGGCCGATATCTGGGTCCCCTTGCAGAACATCTACGCCGAACAGAGAGCGCGGCGGGGATGTTCGCCTGAGCAGGACATGGATGCGCAGGATCAGCGGCTGAAGGACGCCGCGGCGGCGCTCAATAGTCGATATCCGAGCCGGCGCCGTCAGCTGGAGGCTTCGCTGTCCGAACAGGACAGGAGCTTGTCGAATCGGATTTTTATCCCGCCGTCGCCCCCAGCCCCGATTTGCCCGCCGAACAAGCGCTAACGTCTCGGGTGTCACTGGAGATTGGGCGCGAGGGGCATTGCCTGCTTGCGGTCCGATCGCGAGTGTTCCCTGACGTGAATGTCGGCCCTTCGGGCGTTGGCCTGCGGTCCTTCCAAAATCACGCCGAGTTACGCCGCCGAGCAGATCGACCGCTCGACCGTCCGGCACCTCACGCTCGCCTCGAAGCGCCAACAAACTGAATGGCTGGCGCTGGCCGACGATCCCGACAAGCGCGCGCCGACCGGCCAACAGGTCAGGGCGTGGCTGCTCGGCGGGCAGACCGTGCCGGTCAAGCTGGCCCTGTTCGATGTGGAGGCGAGCGGGTTGGCCACCGTCTCAGACCTGTTTGGCGAGGATCGCTATTTCGCCGATGCGAGCGCCTTCTGGACCGCGCAGGAGGCCGCGATCGCCGAGCGCCGCGCTGCCTATCTGGCGGACGGCTGGACCGAGGTCAGCGTCGTACCGGCGCATGAATATTTCCAGCTCTGGGACTATGAGAAGCGGCCCAAGCGCAAGGGCGGGCGCGTCTATATCGATGTGCGCTCGACCGGCGAGGTGACCTTCCACGAAGGCTATGTCAGCCGCCGCGAGGCCGAGCGCGCGATGCGCGGCGAGAATGGCGGGTCGCCCGACACGAAGGCGCAGCGCGCCGAGGTGACGACGGCGATGCAGACCTATGTCGATCTGCACCGCCACGCCGCTGCACGCGCGGCCTTGGCCGAACGACCGGGCGTCGCGCTGCGGCTGATGCTGGCGCATGCGATGGTCGGCTCGCCTCTCTGGACCGTGCGGCGCGAGCCGCAGGCCGCGCGCGACGAAGGCACCGCCGAAAGTGTCGAGACATGCCGCGCGGAAACCCTGTTCGACGAGCGCCGTCGCGCCGTGCTGGCGCTGCTCGGCATGGACCCCGAGCGCGCGACGGTGAGCGGCGGCGCGCAATTCGGGTCGGGCGGCGAGCAGGAACTGGTCGCCTTGTTCCTCCGCCTGCTCGACCTGCCTGACCCCGCGATCCTCGACGTGGTGGTGATCGTGATGGGCGAGACGCTGGCGAGCGGCAGTGCGGCGGTCGACGCCATCGGGCTGACGTTGGGCGTCGATATGGCCGATTATTGGCAAGCCGACCCGGCCTTCTTCGACCTCGTCCGCGACAAGGAGGTCCTGGGCACGATGGTCGCCGAGGTGGCGGGCGAGACGGTCGCCAGCGCAAACGCCAAGGAGAAGGGCGCGACCTTGAAGCGGATCATCGCCGACCATCTTGAGGGCAGGGAAGGGCGCACCAAGGTCGAGCGCTGGGTGCCGCGCTGGATGGCATTCCCGCCTGCTGCCTATACCGAGCGGGGCGGGGTTGCCACCGTCCGCGCCAATCGGATCGTCGCGAACGCCAAGGCGAACGCGGCAGAGGGTGAGGGCTCGAGCGAAGCCACCAGCCTCCCGCAAACCGCCGCTCCGGAACCCGATACGGGAGCGCCGGGCGGCGACGCGGCAGCCGAAACGGACGAGACGGCGGTCGCGGATAGCGACGTTCATCCCGACCGGCTGGCGGCCTGATCCTTTTGACGGGCGGCGTTGCCGCCCGTCATCGTTTGGAGTTGGCCTGATGGATCAGCCGCCACCCCGTCGCGTGTTGCGCGCGATGCAGCGCGCGCTCGAGGCGCTGCCGGACCCCGATCGCACGATCTTCGCGCGGCATCGGATCGATGGTTGGGACTATGCCCGGATCGCGCTCGACCTCGGCATATCCATGACCGAGGTCGAGCGCGGCGTCGCGCGCGCGATCCTCGCACTCGACGCCGCCGCCCGACAGGCCGGGCGGCGATCCGGGTGCCGCCACGCTGGATGCATTTGCGCTTGGCTTCGCGCGAAATTGCCGCAAGGCTGGCGGCGATGAAGACCGAATTCGATCATTTGCCGGAGCGCCAGCAGCGCGAACTCGCGCGCTTGCGCGAGATATTGCTGGAGGAGTTCGACAAGGCGATCGCGCAGGCGACCAAGCCGCACAAGCGCGACGGCAAGGTCTACAAGATCATCCTGTTCGGCAGCTACGCGCGCGACGACTGGGTCGACGAACCGGCCAATGGCTATCAGTCCGACTTCGATCTGTTGATTGTCGTCAGCCATGAAGACCTCACCGATATCGCCGATTACTGGTACGTCGCCGAGGACCGGATCGCGCGCGATCCCGGGATCGCGCGCCCGGTCAACATCATCGTCCATTCGCTCGACGAGGTGAATTCGGCGCTCAAGCGCGGCGAGTATTTCTGGGTCGACATCGCTCGCGACGGCATCGCGCTCTATGAGCTTCCGCGCCATCCGCTGGCCGCGCCGAATCCCCTTAGCGCGAGCGACGCTTATGGGATGGCTCGCCGCTATTTCGATGACCAATCACATTCCCTGGCCAACTGGATGAGGCTGGCAGAATTCGCTGCGCAGCAGGGGGACGACCGTGACTGGCGCAACAAGGCTGCGTTCAATCTCCATCAGGCCGCAGAAACGGCGTATGCCTGCTTTCTTCTCGTGCGGACGCTCTATTTTCCGCGCTCGCACAACATCAAATTCCTGCGCTCGCTTTCCGAGGACAAGGAGCCTCGTCTGGTCGAGGCTTGGCCGCGTGATACCAAGATCGATCGCGCCCGGTTCGAGCGACTGAAGCGCGCCTATGTCGAGGCGCGATATTCCGCCAGCTACGAGATCAGTGGCGCGGACCTCGAAGCGCTGGCCGCGTCCGTCATGCGGTTGCGGGAGATCGTGATCACGATCTGCACCGAGCGTTTGGACGAGCTGAAGCGCGCCGCCGACTAGCTTCTGGCCTCAGCATTCGGAGCAGTCACTGGGCCGCCCTTCGCCAGATCGACAGGGACGCACCCGGCTATGAAACGCCCTGACCTGGGACCGGTCGGCGCCGGCAAAACCATCGCGCAGCCGCTATTTTCCCCGGCGCGTGCCGCGCCTCCTCGCGCTCCAAAATAGCGCCCGCGCTCTGGTCCTCCGCTTCGCTTCGGCCGCTTCGCGGTTCGCCGCCTCCTAGTCCCGGTCCCTCGATCGGCGTGTCGCCGGGATGGTCCCGGTCGCATACGAAGGAGAAGTCACATGCCTGCCATCGGATACGTCACGAAGAACGACGACGGCTCGTTCAAGGGTCAGCTCAAGACGCTCAGCATCTCGGCCGAGATCGCGATCGTCGGCAACCGCAGCAAGTCCGCCGACACCCAGCCCGACTACCGGGTGTTGTCCGACGGCGTCGAGATCGGTGCCGGCTGGAACCGCCGCTCCGAGACGTCGGGCCGCGATTACGTGTCGCTCAGCCTTGCTGCGCCCGAGTTCGGACCTCGCCGGCTCTACGCCAATCTCGGCCAAGCCGCCGGCGGCCCGGAGGATCGGTTCGCGGTCATCTGGAATCCGGCTGACTGAGAAGCGACGCCCCGGCGCCGTGAGGCGCCGGGGCTCTTTGTCGTCTGCTTGGGGTCAGTGTGAAGGGCCATTCTCCAGGACCCACATTTTCCATTCCATTTTTACAATCTTGGTTCAGGCTGTCTTCAAAGGATGGCTTTAATGATCTGGCGCTGCCTCATTGCCGCACTTGCGTTAGCGCTTCCGACGGCAGCGAAGGCCGACTATTGGACACCGGCGGTCGACGTCACCTGCGACCGACGTAGTAACGTTGCGGTGATACGCTTCGGCGGCGGGTGGACCGACGGCAAGATCACTTTTCGCAAGCTGCCCCGCCGTCTCGACCGCGGATTGTCCATGGCGAAGCCGAGTAAACGCGCCGAATGTGTCCTGCCCAATGGCTGGCGGTTGCGCATTCGCGACGGACAGAAGCAGGCGTTCGTCTACGGTATGGGAGGTGCCGACCCACCCGCCTTTTTCAGCCTCTGGATCAACCGACGGCGGATCGTTTCCGCGATGCAATGGAAGCCGGGCTATGGCGAAGAGGCGCCCTTGATAACGGCGCTGATCGTGCGCCCCGATCGTCTGACCTGGTGCCGCGCGCCGGACGACGAGAGCAACCCGCGACGCCAAACGTGCACCAGTGAGACATTCAAGCTCGGCCGATACCGCGCCGATAGGGTCGAGTTTCCACCGAATGGGCGGAAGTGGAAGGTGGGCACCTTGTTCGCGACGCGGATCGCCGCATCCGAAGGATTCTGCCGCCGATACGTGGCGAGGATGCGCGCCAGAATGCTTGACGGTGTCGCATTCGACTTTGCGCTGTTCGGGCACAGCGAAGCGCCATTCGCATGGGATCTCCCGATCAAGGCGCTGCCTGCTACCGACATCTCACAGGCCGATATCGAGATCGCACCGGGCGTTCGCCGACGATTGTTGATCAAGCACGGGACCAATCACTTCTTCGATGGCGATGTGGTGTTCATCCTGCCGCCCGGCACTGATCCGCGCCCACTTCTGTCGAGAATGGAATTTTCTGACGGTGATCCCAACGCCTTCCCGCTCGAGCCGGTTGCGGGTTGGACGCGGCTTATCGGCGGTTCGCGAGATATCTATCCGCAGGTAAGTCCGCGCTACGTCCATTTCATTCCCGAACGCATCGACAGGCACCTCTACTTCCTTGCCAGTCCGGCCAGTGTCGAGACGCGGCCGACCGCATTGTTAGTCGGGGTGAAGTCGGAAGGCGGCGCACAAGTGATGTGCCGCATCCAGCGCGTGGAGCCGCATTTCTAGGAGCCGTCGCGTGGGACGGTTAGGAAGGGGCTCGTCTCGGATCGTCCGAGCATGGCGGCCGGCGACGCGGCTGTGCAAGGCCGGCGGCCCCTCCAATTTGCTGCGCAAATCGGTTCCTCCGCCGCCGCTGGCGCGGCGCTTCCGCTTCGCTCCAGCGGCCCTGACAGCCGCGCCGCCGACCGCCGTCGAGAGGGCGTCTTCGACAATGAGGACGTCTTGAACGGAGGTTCGCATGACCATGTTTCAGCCGATTTCGCACAATGTCGATCGCGTGATGGCAACGTTGATCGCGGGGCTCGAACTGGAGTTCGGGCGCGGCGCGGCCGAAGGCCTGGCGCAGCGGTTCATCGACGCGGAGGACGTCGATTTTCACTGGGAAGCACGGATCGAGGAGCGCTGGATTGGGTCGTATGAAGCGCAGGATGAAGATGCTTTCGACCTCGATCGGGTGGCAATTCTGGGCGTGATCGATGGCCATTGGTTCGTCGCAATGTGCATCGTCGATGGCGACGGAATGGCGCACGGTATGATGGGCCGGCAGGCGTTTTCGAACGCTGCGGCAGCACGAAAAGCATTCGAAACGCGGCATTGATGGCCGTGAAAGACCCGGGCCGGGGCGCGGTGTCGACAGACATCGCGTCCCGGCTTTTCTTGTACTCGGCGGGGGAGATCGGAGGAAGGATTAGCGAGTGAAGGGCCGGCAAGAGAGGGATAAGGGTACAGCAAGAGAGGGATAAGGGTACTGCCGCTGTAATTGGGCAAGTGGCGGTGCGGCATGCGAGCGTTCCGGCGGGAAGAAACCGCAGGAGCCGAGCCATGGAATATTTTGCCGGACTGGATGTATCGATCGACGAAACCGCGATCTGCGTGGTGAGCGACGGTGGCGATACCGTGCTGGAAATCTCGGTCGCGACCGATCCGACCGTCATCGCCGATACCCTCAAACCCTATGCCGGACGCTTGCGCAGAGCTGGTCATGAAGCCGGCGCGTTATCGCCCTGGCTGCACCCCGAACTCCTGGCGGCCGGCGTGCCCGCCGTGTGTCTCGAGACGCGCCACGTCCGCGCAGCGATGAGCGCGCAGCGCAACAAAACCGATGCCAAAGACGCGCTTGGTCTCGCTCATATCATGCGCACAGGATGGTACCGCCAGGCGCATATCAAGACCGAATCCTGCTACCGGATACGGCTGCTGCTAGTCCAGCGCCGCAACCTCAAACGCAAGTTCCTCGACCTCGAGAACACCATCCGCCACTCACTGAAGGCGTTCGGGATCCGGCTTGGCAAGGTCGGGCGCGGCGGGTTCGAGCAAGCGGTGCGCGACGCCGTTGATGGCGACGCGATGACGGTCGGGCTGATGGAGTGCATGTTGCGCGCGCGGGCTGCGTTGTGGGCGGAATACCTCGTTCTCAACAAGCTCGTCGTGCAGCTCGCCATGGCCGACGATCTATGTCGCCGCTTCATGGCGATCCCCGGCGTTGGCCCGGTGACTGCACTCAGCTTTAGCACCGCGATCGACGATCCCGCGCGCTTCAAGCGCTCTCGGGACGTCGCCGCCTACTTCGGCCTGACCTCGAAACGATGGCAATCCGGAACGTCGATCGATGTGAAGGGACGGATCAGTAAGGCGGGCGATCCGGATGTTCGGCGCGCGCTCTACGAGGCGGCCTCGGCGATGCTCACTCGCTTCAAGGGCGATGATACGATCAAGACCTGGGGCCTAAAGCTGGCGAAGTCGAAATGCCACGCCAAAGCCCGCGTCGCAGTCGCGCGCAAGCTCGCGGTGGTGATGCACGCGATGTGGCGTGACGGTACTTTTTACGTCGGTGATCCGCACGCGACTGAGGAGGAAACCGCAATCTGGATCGCGGCAAAAGCGAAGCGTCTGAGCTATGCCCGGACATAATATCGACCCGGTTTTACGCGGCCAAATCGACCGCAAAACGCACTGAGGAGGTCCGCGTCAGCGGATGAGGAATGGTACAGACGAGGAAGACGGGAAGCACGATATCTTGCCTGTGGCCAGCATCGCTTGACCACGCCGTAATGCCTGTGATGATGCCCCGTTACTCCGATAGCGACATGTGCCGCGACGGTTACGCAGCTGCCTGCGGGCTGCTGAAACACGCCGTCGATGAGCACGGAAGAATGCACTGCGTACCAAACCTCGAATCCCGCCGCGCTGGGCCGACTCAGCTGATCATGGTAGGAGGACGACGATGGTAGAAAAGGCCACCAGGAAGAGCCCAATTAAGAAAGCAAGATAAAGCCCGCAACGGCTCGCCGTATTTTGCGGGCTAAATGATTGTCTGCACATCGTTTTTTGTAGAGCCGGTTTGTCTCGCGCGGCGCGCCTCGGGAGACTGTCAGGCCCAAGTCGTCCGCCGGATGGCGCAATTCCGCCAGTTCCGTGCGAGACACTTTAGCCGGTCGGACCGGCGCGCCATATCCTTTGCGATGGCGGACGACACTGACCTTTTCGAACCACGCTTGGGGCGCATACGCTCGCGCGGCGGCAAGCCGCGCGCGCCGAAACTGCGGTCGCAAATCCTTGCCCGCGCGACGCGCGCCGGCACGGTGTCGCTCGGCGCGAACAGCGCCGCCAATGGCTTCGCCCGACAACCATCCGGCCGCTTCAATGCACGTGGTCGCGGCGCGAAACTCGCGGCGGCCTTTTCGCGCGGGTCCGGCTGGTCGTTCGACCGCGGCTTGGGTATGCGCGTCCGGCCTCGCCGCGTGACCGTCAAGGCGCGGGTCGTGAAGCTCGCGGGGAAGGGACCGGCGGTGGTCGCGCACCTGCGGTATCTGCAGCGCGACGGGGTGGCGCGCGACGGCGAGGAGGGGCGGGTCTATTCGACCTTCAGCGACGATGTCGACGGCAAGGCGTTCCTCGAGCGCGGCAGCGGCGACCGGCACCAGTTCCGCTTCATCGTCTCTGCCGAGGACGGCCGCGAGTTCACCGACCTGAAGCCGTTCACGCGCGACCTGATGGCGCAGATGGAACGGGATCTCGGCACGACGCTCGACTGGATCGCGATCGACCACCACGATACCGGCCATCCCCACACGCATATCCTGATCAGAGGCAGGACAGAGGACGGCAAGACGCTCAACATCGCCGGCGACTATATCGCGCATGGTATCCGTCACCGCGCGTCCGAGATCATGACGCGGGCGCTCGGGCCCCAGACCGAGCGCGAGGTCCACGAGCAACTCAGTCAGGAAGTCGACGCCGAGCGGCTGACGCGGCTCGACCGGGCCTTGCTAGAGCGCGCGCATGAAGGTCGTGTCGATCTGTCGCTGGCAAGCGGCGCCGACCCGAGCTTCCAGCAGCTATTGGTCGCACGCGCGCGCACGCTCGAAACGATGGAGCTGGCGCACCGCGAAGGACCGCTCGCCTGGTCGCTCGACCCGGGAGCGGAGGCGACGCTGACGGCGATGGGGCGCCGCGGCGACATCATCCGTACGATGCACCATGAGATGACGAAGACTGGGCTCGACCGCCGGCCCGAACTCTATGACATCCGCGACCCGCTCGACCAGTCGGTGCTGGTGGGCAAGGTCGTGCGGTTCGGCGCCGCCGACGCGCATCACGAGCGCCGCTTCCTGCTGGTCGACGGGATCGATGGCCGGACGCACTATGTAGACATCGGCACGACGCGTGATGCGGCGATGGTGGGCAGCGTCGTCCGGCTCGCACCCAGGCCGCTCGATATCCGGGCGTCGGATCGGACTATCGCCGAGGTCGCGGCGGCGAGTGGCGGGATCTACTCGGTCGACCATCATCTGAAGCACGATGCGATGGCGACCGACCGCTTTGCCGAAACGCATGTCCGCCGGCTCGAAGCGCTGCGCCGGGCCGGCGGGCCGGTCGAACGATTGCCGGACGGCAGCTGGAAGATCGCCTCCGATCATCTCGACCTGCTCGAAGCGCAGCAGCGCAAGCGAATCGTCGATGCGCCGCTGACCATCGAGACAATCGCCGACGAGCGCGTGGGCGATCTGACACAACGCTCGGGTCCGACCTGGCTCGATCGAGAACTGGTCACCGATGAGCCGCTCCGCCTTGTCGATCACGGCTTCGGCGCCGAACTGCGTGAGGCGCTGAGAGCCCGGCAGCTCTGGCTGTTGCGCGAAGGGATTGGCGAGGAGAGGGACGGCGAGGTCTTCATGCCGGCCAATCTCGTCGCGCGGTTGCGTGCTCGCGAGCTGGCCGCGGTTGCCAGCCGCCTGAGCGACGAACTCGGGCTCGACTTCGCCGAAGCCCGGCGCGGCCAGGAACTGCACGGCGTGCTCGCGCGCAAGGTTACCATCGGCTCGGAGAAGTTCGGTCTCGTCCAGCGCGCGCACGAGTTCACCCTGGTACCGTGGTCCGATGTGCTCGAGCGGCGGATCGGACAGCAGGTCGGCGGCATCGTCCGCGACGGCGGCGTGAACTGGACTTTCGGGCGCCAGCGCTCCGGTCCGAGCATCGACTGACCCACCGCAAATAGCCGTAAATCGCCGAAGCCGTCCCCACAGCGCCCTTCGCGCGACGCTGCGATCTCCGCATCATGTGCGCGTTCGCCTCGACAGGACGCCGCCCATGAAGACCTTCAAGACCCGTCACCAGCTCTTCCTGACCGAGCAGCTATCGAAGCGTCTCGACATGGTTGCGAAGAGTTCAGGCCGCGCCCGATCCGAGATTCTGGTCGAGGCGCTGGAGGCATGGTTCGAGCGGCGCGACGCGCCGAGCGCGGGCGAGGCGGTACTCGCGCGGATAACGCGGATGGAGCGCAACGTTGCCCGCCTGCGGCATAGCCTCGACCTGCTGTGGGAAGGCGTGTCGCGGCTGATCAAGCATCAGCTTGTGGTAACCGCCAGCCTGCCGCCGATCAGCGAGGAAGCGCACGCGCTCGGGGCAAAGCTGCACGCGGCGTTCATCAACGAGATCGCCGACCGATTGTCGTCGTTCGACGCCGAACTGCTCACACTCGATAAGGAAGGGACAGTCCAATGACCTTCGGGAAGACAGAACCCGGCACCAGCTTTCGTGACCAGGTCGAGGAAGCAACGGCGCGCGCCAAGGCTGAGCTCGCGCAGGAGGTCGCTGGAGAGCCGATCACGGTGCGCATTCGCCGCGCCGTCGAGCTAACCGGCATCGGCCGAAGCAAACTGTATGAGCTCATCGCCGCAGGCGAGATCGAGGTGGTCAAGGTCGGAAGCTCGACCCTGGTGATATTCGCGTCGCTAAAAGCGTTCGTCGAACGTCGTCGGGGACTGGTCTAGCTGATCGTCCGCTTCGCGCCCCAATTCCAGTCGTCCGAGCTCTCGCGGCGCAATCCCAAAAGCAGCAAATGATTGTGACGGAGATGAACTCGGCCATTCGAGCCGGATTGGCTCGGTCGAATTGACTCCAAGCCGAGATCGCGCAGGATTTTCTGTCATAGGGGGACGGCACATGCGGATGGGGATCACGATAATTGTCGCAGCGTTGGTTTTGACAGGTTGCGGGCAATCCGAGCTGGATAGGACGAAAGCTGAGAACGAAGAGCTGCGGGCTCAGGTCGAAAGCCTCCAAGCGGAGATATCCGACATCAAAGAGAAGGCTGATGCGCTCGAGACATCAAGCGGCGAGCTTCGCTCCCAGATGGACCGTTTTCAGAGCGAGAATTGGCGTGATGTCGTGCCCGATGTGCAGGCAGCAAGCGATTAGGTCGAAAGCGATCAGGATTCACTCAAGTCCTCAGTCGATGACGCTGGCAACTAAGCGCCCTAGTTACAGTCGTTCGGCCGCAACCGCGTCGATCCCAAAAGCGGACGTTTGTTTATGTCGACCAGGATGTCCGAGAGTGGGCAGTCAGCTGCCGTTTTAAGTTAGGTTCGAGTCCACAAACATCTCCGCGAACTGCTGCGGCGACAAACGAACGTCGTTCTTGGCTGCGATGCCGGTATTGTGCGCCCATCGCTCTCGGATGAGGTCTGGCATATTTGTCGGTAGCTCCATCGTCGAAGCTATCGCCGACTGCCATGTCCCATCGCCGCCAAATAACTGCGCCAGTCTTGGCGCTATAGCACTCAAACCCGGTTTACTCTCGGATGGGAGTTCACCAATCGACCATAAAACTTAGGCCTCAAGAAGGCGCAACATAGGCTTCCCAGAGTAGCGATCTTCGCTCATCGTCTATCCCCTACGTCGCAATATCGCGGTGATCGCAACAGTTTGCTAGTGGGTGGAAAGCGGCCATCGCCCAAGTTACTCGTAGGTTACGGAGGGGAACGGGGTCATGGGACACAACATAGCCGCAGTTATCAGCGCTCCTGCGGTTGTGGCGAGCGCCGTAAATGCCGCAGGTGGCCTCCGTTTCCATCTGAAGGGAGATCATGGGCATTGATTAAGCTCCGGGGGGAAATGATGACAGACAATCAGCAGAAGAAGCGGCACGAGGCTTGGTCTGTTAAATGGGCGCCTACGGTGCCATTCGCGATCTTAGCGGGGTTCGGGATTCAGCCCGTTCTGCCGCTGATCAATCCGCTACTGATAACAACCATCTGCTTCGCTTTGGGCCTCTCCGTGCTGACGGTTTGGGACGCTGAGGTCGGGCAGAAGCGTGACTTGCAGACCAAGATCGTCGGGATCGTCGGCTTTGTTATTGCTGTCGCGTTGGTCTTTTTCTGTATGTGGGAATTGAGCAGCGCGGCGAGCGAGATCGAAAAGCCATGCGCGGCAATGAGGGCAAGGCTATTAGCGAAGCCAAACCAAGACGATGCCTCCACTTATGAGGCATTACACTGCCCCGTGCCGGTGCAAGCGTCCTGGATAAAATAGGAGAGCTCCCGAAAGGGCCCCCCTGGATTGGGCTTACGCCGGGATCGCGCCGGTAGGCAGTTCCACCGCGCACTTGCTGCGCAGGGTACGGGTGCGGGGGGCTGGATAGATCCGCGATAGATAGTATCTGCGATGCATGGGCAGAAGCCCCGTCAGCCTTCGAGGTCGATCCGCGCCAGCTCGTTCCGGGACTCGACACCCAGGCAGGCGCGACGTTCAGGGTGGTGGGAAGGTTTCGAATCTGAGGCGCCATTTTACGGCCTGGACGACTAGAGCAACGCTCGGAACGGGAACACTGATCTGCCGGAAAGTGATGTTGTTTGCCTCCGAATCGAGCATAAACGCCACCGAACAGTCTGTGAGGGGAGGATACAGACTTCCTGACTTGCCGTTCTCAACATTGAGACGGAGTGTCAGTAGCAAGCTATTCGTCACCACGACCTTGGGCACGCCAAGCTCGGCCGCTCTCTGCGCACGAGCAACAATCCATGGTTGGATCTCGCCTCCCGCATCCTTGAACCAGGCAATCGACTTGTCCATGATCGGCGCATGCAGCCAATCCACGGCCACGTTGCGTAGCAACCAATCGCCCGGCTTGTCATAGTCCATATCCGCGCAGATCAGCGTCAGGAAGCGACCCAGCCCTTCGAGATCCGCAATATAAACCAACCTGCCGCCAGGAATATCCTCCTTTAGGGCGGGTTCGTGATCCGCGCAGCTAGGACGGACGCCGTAGTTGCGCTGGTGATGGGGCTTTAGGTTCCAGCGACACAATTTGTCCTGCCGGAGTACCTCGCTGCCCTCGATATCGAGGACTACGATTGAGTTACCGACGCCGCCGCCGTCAGCGCCGGCGACACCGGCGATAACGTAGCGTAACGTGGGTAGATCGTCGCTTATATCAAACCACTCGCTAACGGCCTTGCGGATCGCCTTTGCGAGATCCGCGATCATATGCGCGTTGATCACCATCTCCGGCATGAAGAGCAGCCGTGCTTTTTCCTTGATGGCCTTCGACACGATGTCCTTCAGACGGCTCGGATCATATTTCACCTCAACACCGTACCGGTCCGGTGACCTCCTGACGGTAATCTCGGCATCGGAAAGGTCCTGAAGCACAGGGGAAACGGCGATCGTCGGAGCGTCCTCGACAGCTCTCGGATCGATCGACCGCCGAGGCATGCTCGCAACGTACCGAAGTTCGACGTGGCGTCCGCTCGGTGCTGCCGAGTCGTCCGGGTCCCCGGCTGCCGACTCTGGCGGGAGATAGGCGGTGAAGTGCAGGAGTCTGGCGACGACCCCGGCGTCGTCAGCGGAAACCGTGCGCTCTACGCCAGGCGCGCGCGCAGGAATTACGGATCCCCAAGATCCCTTGGGGTTATAGGCGCCGCCTTCAACCTGCAACCGCCAGAGCGCCTCTTCGTGATCGTCCGAGAGTGCAGTTGCCATTCCCCCCTCCAGCGCAAGCGGCTCATGCCACTCGTCGAGCAGTTGAAGAACCCGGACAGCGGCGAGGAACTGGTCGAAGTGCGGATCGCCAACACCGTCCAGGGAATTGATAAGCTGAACGCCGGTGATGGACAATTGGGTCGCCTCCATCGTCGACGGAGTGATGGTCACCGTCGCCTCGTGGGCCAGGACGCCATCGACCCTGGAGATCCAATCGCGTGGGATTTTTCCTTCGGCATCCCATTCATAGATGGCGAACGAGAGCATGGCGAGTAGTGCGGAAGGGCCATGAAAGCCGGAAATGTTCAAGGTTTGTACACCTTTTTCGGTTCATCTAAGGGAACAAAGGCAATTGACGTCAATTGATGAAGCATTAGGTATGGCCCTCAAACAGGGGGTGGAGGTTGAGATGACGAGTTTGTCTGTGGTGAAGAAGGCCCAAGAAGGTGTGGCGGCGGCAATCGCCGCGCGCGACTGGCTCGCGGCGGACAGGGGGATTCAAACCCTCGCGGGCAGTTGGCTGCGCGCGTCGCAGTCTGCCGAGCCGGCGCAGCTCAAGAAGGTTGTCGAAGCGGTCAGGAAGCTTCGGGTCAAGGTGATCGCCCAGCACGACGTCGAGGCCAGGGTCGGCCCTGAGCAGATCGCCTGGTTGCTCGCCGGCGTGTCGTCGGTACTCGAGCAGTCGCAGCGTCCGGAGGCGCTCGTCGGGCACGACACCGAAGGTCGTATTCTCGAGGCTTTGTTCCTGTCGAACACCCCGATGTCGACGGGCGACCTTGCCAAGCGTGTTCGCCGTTCGGTGCACACTGTCGCGAGGAAGCTTCCGCTGCTTCGCACCCGGGGACTCGTGAAGTCCAAAGGGGCCGGCTCGGAAATGCTCAACTGGATCTCGGAAGCAGGTCGCGCAAAGTGGCAAGATCTGGACCGTGAAGAGCAGACGGGCGCGTCTATATTCCCGCAAACGCTCGAAAAGCACCACCGCCGCCCGGTCGCAAGCATGGGCATCAAGGATCTTGCAGAGGGACTCGGCCGACCTGACACGATCGCCAACGAGTTGTCCCATATCGCCAAGCTCCGGGTCTGAAGGAAATGCCGGCGCGTTCCAGGCGGATGGCGAACATTGCTCGCCTGCGCCGTGGAATCTGCTATAATGAGAGTGGGACGGGTCACCGATTCTGCTTCCAGTGAACCCATCGCCGATCGGGACCGCCAAGTCCGGCCCTCGAGCGACGAGAATCGATACAGGAAGACCTGCATGACCGACAGAACTGACGATAGGACCAGGCTCGCCGAGATGATCCGCGCCTTGGACTATGAAGTGGAAGGTGACGAGGGCGAGAAGGGTCTCCGGATCACGACGAACGGGATTCATGTGACTGTCGTCGTCTACGACGATGGAAGCCTCAGTCTCGTCTGCTCGGCGGCCGGTGAGGACGTTCCGCTGCGTCTTGAGGACATCAACGATGCGAACAATCGCGTGCGGTTCGCCAAGTTCAGTCGGGACGACAAGGAACTCATCCTCGAAGCAGACTTCATGTTCTCGCTCCATGACCCGAGCGCGGAGCAGGATCTGAGCCGCATCATGAAGCTCTGGACACTCGCGCTCCAGGAACTGAAGAACCTCGTCACCGAGCTTCTCCAAGAGGCATGACCGTGACCAAAGGTCGCAGGCCGGCGGGCCGGCGACCCGCCGACGTCGTCGGCGGTCGCGGCAGACGAGCCATCCCCCACTAAGAAACTTCAAGCCCCTCCCCCCGGAAGCTATGAACGATTAAGGCGCGGCCGCAGAACATGCCGGCAGCGACGCCCTCCCCGACCTTTCCCCAAGAAAGGCAACTATCCTCCGAGGGAGTGGAGGGCAATACGAACACGGCCCGCGTAACTCTGCCGGGGCGGCAACAATCGCATCCGGATTGGACACAAATGGTCGTCCGATCTCGACCGCGTTGGTGGCGCGCACGCCTGACAGTTCGATCGCGACCGCGCACGGCGTCTATCAATTGCAAATGAAGTTTGCGCTGGCTTCTGCTTAGCGCCCTTATTCTGTTGAAGAAGTCGCTCTCGGCGATGATCGATCTGTGGCTCGGATGGCAGGCGAGCGGCCCCCGCTCTCGGGTTAGGCGAGTGCGAGCCTCCGCATTGGTGTCATCTTCGCCATTTTCCGGA